>Ga0180433_10000315_pt1 | contig 84264 bp, 110 predicted proteins | sample SS_ome_8_FD_132980 | JGI IMG/M metagenome (GOLD analysis project Ga0180433, IMG submission 132980) | Hypersaline lake sediment archaeal communities from the Salton Sea, California, USA - SS_1_D_1 metaG | ecosystem: Environmental > Aquatic > Non-marine Saline and Alkaline > Hypersaline >...
GCGAGTAGATTTAATCGGCAACGTCATTGAAGAAGTAGAGATAGTCAAGTGTGATGGTGATTCTGGGGGCAACGCCCTCTATAAGATAAAGAATTCATACAAGACGAGCGATGAACACCTTTTTGGCCGCATCAGTGATGTCACTAACTTTGTACTGACTGAGATACTTAGGTTAGCTGGTGAAGCTGCAAAGGCAGCGGAGGCTGCTAAGAAACTAGCGGAGCAATTGGACAAAGTGAGGTATGGGCGGTAAAATGAAGAAAGAAGTTACTGAATATTTTTGCGATGACTGTGGGTCTAAGATAAGTAAAAAGTCTGGGGTAAGGTCTGTTTATATAAACACTCCCGTAGTGACCAGCACAGACCCAGAAGAACGCTCGTTAAGCTCACATGGTCAAGTAGTTGACCTTTGTTGCGCATGTATGTCTGATAGGGTGTCACATAGCGTAGCGATTGTGCCGCTAGATAGACGAGTTTACAAGGATATTAAGATAGGAGCATCGAACCCATGCCGAGAAGTTCATCCACTTATACACAGAGGGTTAGTCCAAGGAGCTAAAGCCAAATGATACTACTTCTAGCATATTGCATTTTTATATACATACTTGCTGGTATCGGGTTGTTCATCATGATTATTATTGATGGACCGATGGGAGACAATGAGAAGAGAGAATTGATACCATGGATTATGCTTGCCCCACTATGGGCACCGTTCCTCCTGCTATTCTTTGTGTTCCTTGGACCAATACTCCTGGTGGAGAAGGCATTCTTCTACATAATAGACATTCCACATTATTTGGGAACTAAGGTGAGAGAGGCAGTTAAGAACAATAATGACTGAGGTCATCGGATGGATTGGTGCGTTTTTCTTTATCATTTGTGGTGTTCCCCAGGCGTGGAAAACATGGAGAACAAAGAGTGCCGAGGATTTGTCATGGTTGTTCATGATATTCTGGCTATTGGGAGAGGTATTCTGTTCGGTGTATCTACTTCTCCAACCAATAATGCAATGGCCGTTGCTCGTAAACTACGCGATAAACGGAGCCATACTTATCTATTTACTTTACGCGAAGTGGAGATACTAACATGAGTAAGAGACAGGTTGTTGACTGTGATTTGTGCGGTCAGAAAGAAGTGGGCGAGTCTCAAGAACTCCCCATTGCTACCAAGGTGGGTGGGCGAACGCTGGATTTCTGTCCTAACTGTATGCCTAAGGCCACGGCTGCACTCTGGAAGCTGGCGAGTGCTAATGTGGAAGTAGGTGAAGACATGCTTAATGTGTTGCCTAGCCTTAAGTGAGGTTTATCATGGAAGCTACCGTTGGATGTAAGATGATGATACGAGATGGTAAGCCTCGTATAGAGGCCCATGTAGCAGGTAAACGTGTCATACTGTACCTTAAGCCTGAACACATTGTTAACTACACCAGCCTACTTGACGCAATGAGGCAAGAACTAATGCCTAAACCATTGGGAGATACTGACAATGAGTAGACCTATTGAGGAAATTGACTACCCAAAGACTGCTGATGAGTGGTGGGTGATGTTGAAGCATCACAAGCCTCAGCTATTGGACCTTGTGGCTAAGTACCACCCCTATTATTTCAAGAGGTATCCGGCGATGCCGATTACTGCGAAGAGAGCAGAGCGTGCATGCCAGGGTTTTCGGAATAAGATAGGTCAAGACACGACTAAAGACCCTCAGAGAATATTCGAGATGGCTCTTGATGGTCAGAGTGGGGTGACTCTTGTAGGACTATTGAACGATACATGGTTTGGCATGCCTGAGAGTACAGCTATTCATGCAGAGCCAGGGTTCTCGGTATTGTGCGACCTGTGTTCAGAAGCCTATGTTTTAGAGGAATCCGATGAAGAATCATCTCGGTAAGTCAGACCTTAGTGGACTGACGCACAACACAGACCTTGCTGCCCTTGAACCTAACTCCGTGACAATATCGCCAGAGGTAGCCAGGATACTAATCGGTGCGTATAAGAAGTTACAGTTCTGGGAAAGTGTGTCATTGATGATTCGGAATGACCATGACGCACTACACTATTATTTCAAAGAGTAGGGAGGAAGATATGAAGTCAATATGGATGGCTGCACTACTGCTGTTGATATGCTGGTCGCTACCGGCCCAAGCACAGGTATGGCCGAGAGGGGTAAATGCCCCTGAGCCTCCGGTAGAGGGCATGGTAATCATCTTTGAGAATGGGCGGCTGTCGCGGCCTATTGCTCGAAACACAGGAAGCTACATGAGCCACTGTGCCATATATCTGGACGGTTGGGTGTATGAATCTACTAGTCCGGTTGCAAGGAAGCTTCCGTGGGATGAGTACAAGAAGTTTATTTACACTCGTAAGCAGATTGTTCGACGACTCCGCATACATTACCTCATTCCCGCAACACCCTTCACCAAGAAAGAGTTGAAGAAAATGAAGGAGTATGCTATGGGTCAGATGGGTAGGCCGTATCGTATGCGGAACTGGTGGCAAGACCGTGACTCTGAGGGTACTCACTGTTCGCAGTTCGCTGGTGAGGTACTTGAGGCAAGTGGGCGACCTGAGCTTCAAAACCCGAAGTCGTGGAAGGAGTCACCGATAACCATCTACAACAAGCCAATCTGGAAGCACAACCAGAAGCAAACTAACTGTAGGAGATGCCGATGATTACTATGTTCGCAATCTATCTTATGATAGTCACGTGCCTGTACACGTGGATAAAGATAGCATTCATGGAATTAGCTTTTGCAACAGAATGGACGTTTGAAGAACGCCTATGCACAGTGGGGCTTGCAATCGTATTCCCACTTGGTGTTTTGGTATTAACATTACTTGTTATGTTGAACGTAGCATTTTTCACCGCTGGTATGATTGACTGGATTAAGGGCGACCGTATTCCAGCGATAAAGAAGTGGTGGCAGGAGTGCCGTGACGATAAGGTTGGATGGTAATGGTCAACACTAATGTACCATACTTAGGGGAATGGCTGGAAGGGTATCATGCCCATGAACAGGGTAAAATCCTTACAGCCAACCCCCACGAAGCTGCGGAGTTTGCCTATCCTCGCACACCTGAGGGTGAGGCATGGCAAAATGGATGGAATGCCGCATCAGAAGAGGCAAGAGGGACGCTAAAAAGTGTATAATAGGTACAGACAAACAAGACCCTTGTTGAAGGAAAGTACCATGAAGAGATTAGCTATTATTCTTGCCTTGATTGCCGCACTGACCTGTGTAGCAACGGCAGATGCAAAGCCGCTCAATCTTAATCAGATTCTCGACGCCACCTGTCGAGTGTCAACAGGAAAATCGTATGGTAGCGGCACATGTATTGACGAGACTAAGGATTCATACTTAGTACTCACGAATGCCCATGTGGTGGGCAGTAGCCGTTCGGTAACGGCTGAGTTTTTCAAGATGGGCAGGAAGACCTATCCTATTCGGGGTGAGGTTATATGGAAAGCCTATCGGAAGCAGAGCGATATGGACTTCGCCATCATTAAGCTGGCGAAGAATGACTTCGGACAGTACCCCCCGAGGATAATCCCCATTGCTCCACGAGGATACAAAATCAAAAAGGGAGACTATATTGCCTCCGCTGGTTGTCCACGTGCTGCTTGGGCAACCGCTTGGGAGGGGTATGTACTCGGTTTTGCAAGCAATAGCAGGGTATGGTTCACTCCCCCGCCTCTGGGTGGACAGAGTGGGTCTGGTGTTATGGTCTTAGTACCCGATAAGCGTGGCGAGTTGCACACTCGCGTAGGTGCCGTGTTGACGTACCGGCTTGGCGAGTCGTATAAGCGTGACAGTCAGGGCCGAGACTATGATAAGGGGGGTGCCATCCCTGCCACTACTCTTCACAATGCACTGAGTAACACCGTGTCCTATACTGAGGCACAGGCTGTTCCGGCCCATTGGAAACCGTGTAGCACTGAGCGTGTTGTCCCTGGTGACTACTGGGGTATCTGCGATGTGTGTGGGAACTACTATGGCTTACATGCCAAGTGTTCTGGAGGTCGGCTGTGGTGCAAGAACCAGGATATGCAGACTCTGTATAAGCCGCTACCTCATGGTGCACATATTGTACACTGGAATTGGGTAGACAACTGCCCTAATGGTAGTTGTAGTCCTTACGGGCGTGTACCTCGCAATCCTCCGTCTGGATGGCTGTTTGGTGGACGACGTAGACCAGTACCGCCTCGTAACCCTGGACCAGGACAACGACCTCCTGACCCTGGTACACCGCAACCTCCCGGTGGTGGTGGTAACCCGTATGGTGGGAGTTTACCTCCTGATATAATTCCACCGTGGCCTGGGGATGAGAAGCCTGAGGATGAGACTAAGCCTGAGATACCCATTCCAGAAGAGAAACCTCCGATTAGTGAGCCTCCGCAACCGGAAGAGAAGCCGGAACCGGTAGTTCCCGAGAAGAATGAGGAGGTTGAGAAGCTAGAGGCACAGGTCAATGACTTGAAGACTCAGATTCAGGCCCTGTCTGGTGAGATTGACCGGCTGCGTGATGCCAGTAAGGCTGATAAAGCTAAGGTCACCGAGCTTGAGCAGAAGGTCGCTGACCGTGCTAAGCTACAGGCTAAGCTTCTTGATACCGAGAAGGAGTTGGGTAAGAAGGAAACCGAACTGGCTGATGCTAAGAGTGAAGCTGAGATTGCCAACGTGAAGAACGAGGAGTTAGAGGGTGATGTTCTAACTCTTGAGGGTGTCAAGGCTGAGCTTGCTGCCGAATTGGTAGTTGCGGTACAGGAAACGAAGACCAGTACTGGTCAACGTAACTGGCTTGCTGCCATCCTGGCTTTGCTTAGCAGTGGCTTCCTTGGTTCACTTGCCTACCGCTGGTGGATGGGTGGTGGCCGCATTAAACTGCGTGGCGTGGTGGACGAGGCTCAGGAACGGGCTGATGTTTACCTGTCGAAGGTTCTTGATAAAGATGCTGTTGACTTCGTCCATCGAGAGATTGATGTTGTTCAGAAGTATGTTGGCGATAGGGTAGAAGCCTACCTTAAAGCAAAGAACGGGTAAGCGTTCGCTGTTTGCGAACCGCGAACATAATGGTACTTTCGGGTGGTCTGGGACATTAACCCAGGCCACCCTTCTCTTTGACTGTGAGGATTTCATGAAGGAATACATCGTTGAACCGGTAGTTATGGACAAAAACCACCCTTTCTGGCCTAAGGCGAAATTATACCGGACTGTGCATGTTGAGACTGGGCGTGAGTCTCTAGGTATGTACACCACTAAGGAACGTGCCCAAGAGTGGGCGGATAAGAAGAACAGTGGATGTTAATTGATAGGGGCGATTAGCTCAGTTGGCTAGAGTACTACGTTTACACCGTAGGTGTCACTGGTTCAAGTCCAGTATCGCCCACTAACACTTCTCTACACACACCTTGAGGAATATCATGACTGTTGAACTGTATCGAACTTATGGATTGGATAGGTACATGGGTCAGTTCTGTGACCTGCTCCAGTGCAAACCAGAAGAGGTAAGGGTTATTCAGACGCCAGCGAACTGTAACCCATTCTTAGCGAATCGTTACTTCACCAGCTATAGAAACACCAAGGTTCCTAAGTCACCTAGGCCGATATGCATTGAAGTGCAGGGCTTTGGAGATGAGCCCCCTGTTTATCGTGACGGTGCAACAATCGGTATCAATGTTTTTGAAACACCAGATGGCATTCGATACCTTCATATCTTCCTGCCAACACCAGGACATACTCGCCCTCTAACGCCCTTCTTTATCTACCGTGGAGGTAGTAAGGATTGCAATCGGCTGCTGAGAATCGTTAGGTATCATAAAAAGCTCTCCGAGGAATCTCCGGTCAAGAATATCAATCCAGTACTTGACCCCCAGGTGTATGATGATGTGATTAAGAACAGTATTGGCTTCATTGCTAAGCAGCGGCGTCTGCGTGAGTATGGTGTAAAAGCAAGCCGTGGTATCTTGTTTACCGGCCCTCCTGGGAATGGTAAGACGATGCTCTGTAAGCACATCAAGGAGTTGTGTAACCAGAAGAGTATTGAGTACGGAACTATCACCGCCAGTGAGTTAGAGGATGCGTTCGCCCATAACCACATGGACTATACTCTTAACCGCTATACGGTGACGTTCTTCGATGATATTGATGCATCCTATTTCGACAGGCAGCGGAACGGCAAGATGACTGGGTCTATCCTGTCGGCTATGGATGGGTTCTGTGAGACATCTAACGCTACCGTCCGTATCTTCACCACCAATGAGAAGGTGGACAATCTTGACAGTGCATTCACACGCCCAGGTCGTATTGATATGCGGGTGGAGTTCAATAAGCCCACCCCCGAACTACGACGTAAGCTCATTATCTCTTGGCATCCCGAAGTGGTGGACAATATTGATGTCGAGGCACTGGTTGCAAGCACTGATGATATCTCCTTCGCTGAGTTGGAGAACGTAAAGACAACCTTGGTTTCTGAGTTCCTTGACAGTGGCAAATGGGATATGGACTGTGTCCTTAAGAACCTCTCATTCCATGCCAAAAAGGACAGTGACGAGTTTGGGTTTGCTGGTATCGCTAAACGTAGTCAGGATAAGAAAGAGACTCCCGAAGAACGAAAAAAGAAACCGCTGGTGGCAAGAGACAAGAATGGTAATCCAGTAAAGCCCAAACTTGGTAAGTGGTATGTACTAGACCTTGATAATGTTGTACACCAATTTGATAGACAGGAAGATGCAGATGAGTACTCTAACAAGCTCAACAAGAAGCTCAACAGGAAAGATGAACCTGAGAAATGAACAGTCTTAACTATACTGCACCCATCAATCAACTAGGTTACGGCCACGTAGGGTTTAACATTCTCAAGGAGATGGTGCGGCAAGAAGTAAGGGTGGGCCTTTTCCCTATTGGGCAACCCTCCGTATCTAACCAAGAGGATGCGGCACTTGTCCAAGGGGCGATTAAAAACTCTGAGTGGTTCGATATAGACGCCCCATCTTTAAGATTGTGGCATCAGTTCGATATGGCTCAGCACGTTGGCTATCCTCGTATAGGGTTCCCTATTTATGAGATGGACCGGCTTACCGAGCTAGAGAAACATCAACTTAGGACACTGCACGGCATTTGCGTACCATCGCACTGGCATAAAGAGCAACTCGCCCTTGATGGGATAGAGGGGAATGTGAGTGTGGTTCCCTTGGGTTACGACCCCGACATATTCTTTGCCGCACCACCCGAGGTTAGAACCAAAGAGATGAATTTCTTTACTGCTGGCAAGTGGGAGGTTCGTAAAGGTCACGATGTACTTGTAGAGGCATTCTGTCAGGCATTTGAGCCAAAGGATAAAGTTGCACTATGGATGATGTGCGAGAATCCATTTCTTGATGAGAAGGGTAATGATGAGTGGCGTAGGATGTACAAGGAAAGTCCTATGGGTCATTGCATAAACTTCGTGCCAAGGGTAGAGAGTCACTATGATGTGGCCAAGATAATGAGGCAAATGGATGCTGGTGTATTCATTTCTCGGGCCGAAGGTTGGAATATGGAGTTGCTGGAGATGATGGCATGTGGTAAACCATGTATGGCAACTATGTATAGTGCACATTGTGAGTTTTTCGATGAGGACTGTGGGCCGATAGTTTTGATAGACAGGGAAGAGGAAGCCTATGATGGCAAATGGTTCCTGGGAGAGGGCAGTGAGATAAACTCTGGGAAGTGGGCACATCTAGGGAGTAGTCAGGTCGATGATATGGTCAGTGGATTTCGTAGACTCTACGAGAACCGGGGTGAGGGATACGACCTAGGGCGGATTAAACAATTTACGTGGACCAATACTGTGGAGAAGCTTAAAAATGCGATTGACTGTACCGTCATTTGAGATTCGTACACCCGATTCAGTGATTACTAGCTGGTGCCGAGACATTGAGGAGGCTGGACGCACATGTTACAAGAGTGAGGACAAGATAACAGGCGATTCGGCTGATGCTTTTGTTCGTAAGATAGTGAGGAGTGGGCATCATTCGGTGTTGGAACATGCGTCGTTATCGGTGCGTTTCATCATGGACAGGGGGTGCTGCTATGATGAGGAAACAGAGGTTCTGACTAAGAATGGCTGGAGGTATTTTCGTGATGTCGATTTTACTGATACCTTTGCATGTTTAGACGATGATGACAACTTGTGCTGGCATCGTGCTTCTGACAAGCAAGTGTATAGATACCGTGGAGAATTGCTCCGTTTTGAGTCTACAATGATTGACCTATTGGTCACTCCTAATCACAAGATGTGGGTGTTCGATTATGACAAAAGAAGCGATAAAACTAGGACGTGGAAGTTTCTTCGTGCTGATGAGTTAGCCAATAATAGATATAAGTTTAGGAAGAATGCTGGTTGGAATGCTCTAGACATACCTGAGGTAGTGGTTCCTCCTCATCCTACCAAGTATCATCAATATCCAAGTGTGACATATAAAGATGGGCAGATTCATGACCTGTTTGAACTTCTTGGCCTATGGGTAGCTGATGGTTCATATAATAGGGGGTATATGTCTGGTAGCCAAACGAACATTATCATTACACAAACAAAACATGATGGTATTCACAGGATTAATGAGCTATGTGACCGACTAGACCTTGCTGTTAGGTGGAACGGTAATAGTGCCCATATAGACAATCTCAGACTATACAATTTTGTAGTGTCTTTGTTTGGGGATAAACCTAAAACCTTCTCGGCATATGTTCCGCGACTGATTAAGGAAGCATCTGCTTCGCAGATACAAAGTTTTCTAAATGGTGTGGTCCTTGGTGATGGGACGGTTCATAAGGATAATAAGCATATTGCTATATACTCGTCGTCTAAAAAGTTTGTAGATGACCTTCAAGAATTGTATCTGAAAGTAGGGTTGTCGGCGTCTATAAGGACCGATGATAGAAAGGATTATTGCATAAACGGAGTGTCTGGTCAGTCCTTAGCTACGAAGTATATTGTGTCAGTCCATCAACCGAATAGCGTAGTCACCTTATTGAATAAAAAGTGTGCCAAAAACTTTGGTACTCCCGTTGAATATGATGGATACGTATACTGTGTTACTGTTCCACACCATCGTTTATATGTACGTAGAAATGGTAAGAGTTGTTGGTGTGGCAATTCTCATGAGTTAGTGAGACACCGACTATGTGCATTTAGTCAGGAAAGTACTCGGTACTGTGACTATGTAGATGGACACACGGAATTTATTATTCCAGAGTGGTGCGATGACCTTATGGCTGGAGAGTATGTGCCAGGTTATTTTACTACGCATCCACCGTTTGAGTCAGACTCCTACACATGGTTTCATGCTATGTTGGCGGCTGAGTCTACCTACAAATCTCTCAGAAACACCAATGGTTGGGCCGCACAGAAAGCTCGCTCAGTACTCCCAAACAGCTTAAAGACAGAGGTAGTCACGACCTCTAACCTTCGGGAGTGGCGACACATACTGACTCTGCGTACTAGTAGGGCTGCTCATCCTCAGATTCGGGAAGTCATGATACCGTTACTTGCTGACCTTAAGGCTATATGCCCACCGGTATTTGAGGATATCAACGTAAAGCCACGCAAGGCTATCCCAGTTGAAGGTACGGGACTTCTCTAAAGAGGAGCGGAGAATATCCTGCTTCCTGGGTGAAAGTGGGTCTATTGGTATCCGTGTACAAATCAACTGGTATGACCAACAGGAAATGTATTTCTTACACCGTGATGAATGGGAGGTCCAGTGGTGTGAGGAATATTCCAAGCCTCCGAAGCAAGCTAGGATGGCACAGTTTGGGCGTAAGAGATTAAAAGCTATTGCCCGTGACCAACGTGAAATGATAAAGAGAGGACTGGTGAAAGAATGAGCAAGCAAGATGCGGTAAGGATGTTTGAGTCATGCGTAAAAGATACACGTAAGATTACAGATAAACTGTTAGGACCAACGTATCCATATACGTTAGAAACGAGTGCCCAGGTACAAACGCTTAACAACCAACTGGTTATCATGCTCGCGTTAAAGGAGTTGCTTAGTGATTGATATTGCTCCGATAAGAAAACAAGGATGCCAATCGAGCTTTCAATTTCAGGGAGTGGACTTTTATCTTGATGCGGCAAAGAAGGCAATAGGGTATTTTGCTCCCCCACAGTACGTGCATCGAATGCTAAAGAGTGAGGATGTGATAGCGAATGTGGCGAATGAAATAATGATGGGCGAAATGCGATGGAAGGAGGGGGGAGGGCAAAGTCGCTCGTCATTCCGGTTGCAGTGTGGGAAGTGGGCGATTTTTCGGTGTATTCGGAGGAATAAGCGTGAGAAATCCCGACCTCTGGACTACAATATACATGGGGAGCCAGCGGAGAATCTCGGGCCATCCGCTAGGCTGCTTCGCAATGAGACATTGGAAAGGATGAAGGACTTACTAGACACGGAGGGCGTGTTGACGGAGAAACAACGAGTATTTATTATGGCTAAGTACCTAAAGGGACAGACACTTAAGCAAATTGGTAAAGACAATCAGTGCAGCGTGACCGCAGTGAGACATCATATTAAGAGCGGTCTGCATAGACTCAAGAAGGCTCTCGATGGGTATTCAACAAGACTTTGATGTTGGCGACCAGGGTGAGAAGCTAGTTCGACAGAGACTCGGTGATATCGGTATCCCCTCTTTACCCGTTGCCAAGGAAGACCGGTCGTTCTTTGATGTACAAGCTTTTCTTAGTGATGGCTACGAGTTTACATTAGAGGTTAAGAATGACCTCTATGAAGCGAAGAGTGGCAACATTGCTATTGAAATATACAACCCTAAATCAGATAAGCTGAGTGGTATAGGTATCACCACGGCTGACCTGTGGGTCCATGTGACAGATGGATTGTATGTCACCAGGGTATCAGACCTCCGTCAATATATTGCTAAAACCCCACCAAAGAGGAAGATAGCTGCCGGTGGGGATAATAATGCAACCCTGTTATTGTATGATAGCAAGGAAATCTTTGAGGCTATTTTTCATCGTATAGACAACATCTCGGACGAAGAAACGGAAAAAATTATTCTCAGCCTGTTAGGTCGGGTATAATACAGCGGAGGATTTTCAATGCTCAAGCACACGCTTATTGGCATGCAAGTGGAAGACCCTGACGAGGTAGCTCAGGCATATGTGGATGAGGTTGCCCGTCAAGCTATGGTCGAACAATATGAGGCCCAGGCTATGCATCAGGCTGTGGACCAGCCTAAGGATATAGCTCGTGTTATTCTCACCTTTTCAGCAGACAGTTCAGTGGTTATTGGTGTTGACTGGCTCGATGAGTCACAAAACACAGCCAAGCTTCTTGGTCAGTTTACTTACCTAATCCACAATGGTGATTTCAAAAAGCATATGTTGAATACCTATGGGGATTACATGGCTGAGCATAAGGAAAGCGAAACCTTCATAAGTACAGTTATCTCAACATGGGCTGACTTATGTAGGAAAGACAACAACCAGCCAGCGGTTAGGCCGAGTACTGTGCTGGACGGTGGTGCTATTAACCTGAGCCCCGTGGATGGTGAGCGAAATGACTAAGTCTAAACATAGAATAGTATGGCAAAAGTGGCAAGACCCTTATGGTGAAAACCTTGACGATGTTGAATGGCCAGGGTGGGATGTTGAGGCAGAGGATGATACTCCTGACTTCCTTGCAGATGAGAAAAGTCCTGTCGAACAGCTATTGTCCGAAGAGGAGTTGACCACTCGCCAGATTATAGAAGAGAAGCCGGTGAAGTTGATATTCACCACGCTAGGGATGGTGCCAATGACAGAGGCATCGCGACCTAGTAAGGTATTCAATTTCTGGGTTTGCCATACAAGCTTCAACATCACTGACCCTCTTGGGTTGGAGATTGAGAAGGTAGACGGGGTAGAGATACTAGATGTGTTTACACGCTACCGTTTTAGAGTAGGCATTGGTCAGGTGTTTAAGCCAGGAGCAGTAATGAATGCCATTAATGAACGGATGCTAACCCATCTTGATGAGACTGAACGAGCCCTAGGTATATTCAATGAAACGACAGAAGCCACAACGTAGAGGTATCAGCCAGCGTAGTGAACTTGTCTACGACTGGCATGAGTTCAACGTGAACATTGATACCAGAGAAATCTTTCTCGGTCTTGACCCGCTGACACCCTTTGAGGATGCCATGGTTGACCATATTAACTCAAGTATGTTCATCCGTAACCTCGTACTGCTTAACAGCATGGGGAGCGGAACCATCTTAGTGCACATGAATATGTGTGGGGGCGACTGGAACTATGGCATGGCTATTCATAATGCTATCCAAGACAGTGTGAAAGACCCTAATGCTTCTGACATTGTAGTGCTGGCATACGCCCACTCTCGTAGTATGTCAAGCATTATTCCCCAGGCAGCAACATGGCGAGTTATACATCCAGATGCAGATTTCCTCATCCACTTTGGGGAGTGGGGATACTCTGGTAACTACAGTAGTGCCATGGCTGAGGCTGATTGGTCCAAGCGTTCTGAGCAGCGTATGATTGATATATATGCTGAAAGGTGCGTAAAGGGGCCATTTTTCCTGGGTCAGGGCATGGAGATTGAAGAGGTAAGGAAGTGGCTCAAGGATAATATTGATAAAAAGGAAGAATTCTATATGACACCAAGGCAAGCAGTGAACTATGGTTTCATGGATGCTGTTCTAGGTGACGAGGAATTTGAACATATCAGTGTTTTGAGGGACAAAGACGAATAGTTGGTGTATAATAGGTGTGGACTAGGATTTATAAGGTAAGGATGAAAAGGATAGTTTTTACTACCGAAAAGAAAGTAGTAAATCATGCCGTCTAAAGAAGATGTACGTGGTGGGTACTGGATTCAAAATCCCTCCGCAGGTAACGACTATTACGATGCAAGTGGCACGGCGATTACGTCTGCCAATCAACCCAAGAAGAACAGTGGTGCAGGTACTCATTTGGGTGCTGTAGCTACAGGTTCTCAGTTGCTTATCAACAACACCCCTGGTTACCGGAATCGTGCTGGTGTATTCGGTTCGCGTGTTGTGGCTAGCTGGCGGCAGGGTGTCATTTCGGCATTCCTGGCGACTGGTGTTGCTGCATCGAGCGTTGCGACTAATGGTGGATTCTGCAAGTTCACGAAGAACACCCATGGTCTGGTTGTTGGTGATGTAGTTGTAGTGTACGGTGCTACCGCTCACTCGTTGAACACGGTGCATACGGTTACAGCTAAGGATGCGAACACATTTACGACTGATGTTGTCTACGAAGCTTCGGCTACCGCTGGCACATATCAGAAGAAGGATACTTCGTACACGTTTGCGACGATGACCGCTGGTCGTTACGTCATGCGGCGTGGTGGTGCGAATACAGAGTGGCTTGCTGGTGTTGCCAGTACCACACTGCGTTCGGCTGGTTCGGAGTATGGTATTCGACGCAGTATTCATCGGCGTGAGTCGGTGCGTACAGTCCAAACTGCTACCGCGATTCGTGCAGGTTACTGGAACATCTACAGTGGTACTTGGTCTACTCGTCCCACTGAGCAGGATGACATCACGACCTGGGATGACGAATATGGTACAGGTTCGTCTGCTGGTGTACACGACGACACCACGCTTGGCACGAGTGCTAAGCCCGGTGAGTTGGTATACCGTGAGTCGAAGCCGCTGCCTAAGCAGGATGACTACAAGGCTAAGTACTTGTGGTAATCGGTTAACAATGGAGGGGCCACGGGCAAAGGTCGGAACACCCGTGAGTCGTCACGCTAGTCCTGGCCCCTCTTTTTTTTCCTCCTGCTAAAGTAAGGTTCGCCATGTTAAACTCAAACTCAGTATCCGTAAGTCTGCCGCGATGGGCCGTTGTGCTTATCATATCGACTGTGCTAACTGGGGCAGGTGTGTTTGTTGGTCTTATGAACAACACATCAGCGGAAGCACATGCAGCGAATATGAGCGTTCAGGCTATTAGCCAGAAGGTTCATGAAATTGACAAAGTAAAACTTAGTTTGGAAGAGCATGTGAAATACTCTGCACAGGTGCAGGCTATTCGGTATGCCAACATTGACAAACAGCTTAAAGCTATTCAGGAAGAGTTACAAGAACAACGCAAGCTTCTACTCACTCTGAACAAATGATAACAGCCAACCGTATATACGTCCCTTATGAAATAGCTAAACCCCAAATTAAAGAGGGCGACATACTGCTATTTCGTGGTGGAAGTTTAGCCGGTTGGCTGATTTCTTTATACACTCGCAGCCAGTACTCTCATGTTGAGATGGCCACATGGCATAACGGTGATGGTTTACTTGAAGCAGCAAGCTTCGGTGGTGTTGCCGGTCTTGGGGGGCATATCAACAATTTTTCTCACGTTTTAGAAAATGCCGATGGCAAAATCGACGTTTACAGGGTACCATCTGTTAGACTCGTTCCGCGATTTGACCCGATTAAGAAACGTGCCTACCATGAGAAGGTGTTCTTCCCTGCCAAGGCCGTTACTAATACGATGCGTCAGATGGCTGGGCGTAAGTACAATTTCTGGGTGATATGGAAGTTGTTAAAGACCCATATACCCTTCATGAGACTGTTTGTTAAGACTAAGGAGTGGGACGACGGAGCTATCGCGAACCTTGATGAGGTTTGTAGCACATCAGTCGCGGAAGCCTACGCTCGTCACGGTTGGGACTTGGTTCATAATCTAGCCAACTCGTATACACAACCTGCTGACATTTCACGCTCAGCACTACTTAGTTACGTTTTTACCCCGTACCTAGATGAAGGAAAGGTGCCAAAGGATGCTGTCAACATTGCAGGACCGAGCGGTCAGTAAAGCTCAAGGGCAAGAGGTCTTCGTAGACCCTGCCACTATTCTTCTCATCGGAAAGATTATCCAAGAGGTCATTGGTATCATCAAGCGATGCCGAGAAGCCCGACAGGGTGATATGGATGTTGAGGAAGTAGCTCACAATCCTGGGTGGCGTGGAGCCCGTCAGGTCTATCGAACAACCCGTCGTCGAATGGGATGGCGAAGCTATCGCCGTAACGGTGGTGATGAGATTGTCCAGGCTGTCTTAGATACTGGACGAGAGACTACCGGTGAAGAACTCGAAATGGCGTTTCTAGAAGTGTAGTAACAAAGGTGGTGGGGGTACACAGGATTGGCCCTTAGATGGGGTTACTTCGCACTCTCCTGTTGAGTTGAAACATACGGCCCCCACCACTCTTTGACCGCATATTATAAAGGAAAGGACAATAATGGGCGGTAAGGATAGTATGTCGTGGATTCAGTTTCATATGGGTTTAGCGTTTGCTTATTCCCGTAAGTCACCTGACCAAGAGACTAAGCATGGTTGCATAATAGTGGACCAGAATAATATCCCTCGCGGGTTCGGATTCAATGGGTTACCACGCGGTGCTATTGATTCTCACTTACCTACGACGCGACCGGACAAGTACCCCTGGATGTTCCACTCGGAAGAGAATGCCCTGGCCCACTGTGAACATCGGCCTAAAGACTGCACAGCATTTGTTACCGGACAGTGTTGTAACCACTGTATCTATGCAATGTGGCAGCACGGTGTTCGTCGCGTGTACATGGCTAAACGCACATCTCATATGCTGAGTCCCGAAGACCAAAAGTGGTTCGATGAATTCATCAGTGAGACTGGGATGGAAGTCATTGTTATTGCACCCGACTTAAGCTGGCTGACTGAGTTGGGTGAAATGGTTGCACAGCGAGACTTCTACGATGAGGATGTGTTCTCGGGAGATAAGACCGACGAAGATGATAGGTTCCAAAAATAAGCTTGGACAATCTTTGTGAAAATCTTTTTTTGCCGCACCACACCACCCGCCAGGGTGTATAATATGAGTGGCCGAGCAATAAAGGAAGACGCTCACGAGCTTGACAATGTCGCTCAGGTAGAGGCTTCAAGCGGCACTTCGGCCTAGTTAATTTCCATTTCATAACCGATAGTAACTAAAGAGTGCCGCTTATTTTAAACAATCACGACCCGTTACCCTAACGGGTCTTTTTTATTCTGTAGGACGAGGACATCATGCCTAAGGACGAAGAAAGCTACACCTTTGAGTTGGTAATGTTCAAGCGAGACAGTCGAGGTAACCCGACTAGTCAGCGTATCTCTAAGAAATCTGACAAAGCAGGAGCGATTGCGGCGTTTTGGTACAAGGAAGGTGCTATTTACGGAAAGAAGCGAAAGAGAAAGACTGATAAAGCTGCGACCAAGGACCAAGCAGACAAAATTCTGACGGAGATGAATAAGAGTACCCCCAATGTCGATAATTCATGAGTTGCAAAACTACACCTTCACATCCAAATACGCTAACCATTTATCAGAGGAGAAACGACGAGAAGACTGGAAGGAATCAGTAGGCCGCGTAGAAGCTATGATGCTTCGTAAGTATGCAGGGTATGGTGTCGATGATGACATCCGCTTTGCATACGGCATGATGAGAAAGAAGAAGTCGCTAGGGTCACAACGGGCTCTGCAATTCGGTGGCAAGGCAGCAGAGAAACGCAACACTCGTTTGTTTAACTGCACTGGCAGTTTCTGTGACCGGCTGAGATTTTTCCAAGAAGCTTTTTGGCTATTGCTGTGCGGGTGTGGTGTAGGCTACTCCGTTCAGACTCACCATGTAGCTAAGCTTCCACCGCTATACACAGGTAAGCGTAAGGGTACAAAGACCTTTACTATTCCCGACACTATTGAGGGTTGGGCTGATGCTGTAGGCGTATTGCTTAGCAGTTACTTTCAGGAAGCTGCTGATGATGAGCATGAGAAGTACATCGGCTATTCTATCAAGTTCAAGTATGATAAGATACGTCCAGAAGGCTCCAGGCTTAGTTCAGGTGGCAAGGCCCCTGGTCCTGCACCACTTAGAAAGTCTCTCGAAGCAATCCGTGAACTACTCAAGAGATGCGTCAAGGATGGACAAACCGGACTCAGGACTATTGATGCCCATGACATTGTCTGCCACGTAGCTGACGCTGTGCTGTCGGGTGGCATTCGTCGCTCTGCTTGTATCGCTCTATTCAGCTTGGATGACGAGTTGATGATGCGGTGTAAAAGTGGGGATTGGTACGAAGAAAACCCGCAGCGGCAACGAGCTAACAACTCTGTGGTGTTGGTTCGTAATAGGTTGAAGTTTGAGGACTTTGACCGTATCGTCCAGCTTATCAGGAAGAATAGGGGCGAACCTGGGTTTGTTATCACAGATAGTACAGAGATTGCCATTAACCCGTGTCAGCCTGGATGGGCTCAGCTTTTAACCCCAGATGGTATTCGTCCTATGTCCGAGATTAATGTGGGAGATGAAATCTGGAGCGAGACTGGCTGGACCAAGGTTCTAAATAAGTGGTCTACTGGTGTCAATAAGGTCTTTAAGTATACGACTAATGGAGGGGTCTTTTATGGCACCGAGGGACACCGTTTAGTAAGTAATGGTCAGAAGATAGAAGCTAAGGATGCACCTTCTATAGATACACTTACCTGTGAAGACCGGCTATACGCTGTGCAGAATAATAATCTACAAGCTATAATGGACGGGCTCGTCATAGGTGATGGGAGTGTACATGCGGCTAGTAACAACTTAGTCTATCTGTGCATAGGTAAGGATGATGTGATGAGCTACATGGCTGATGCTGTGAGGCCATTGATAGAAAGGCACCGTCCTGGCATCAAGAAGTATGCGTGGGAAGTGACTACGACTATTAAGCACTCCGAATTACCCAAGACCCACCTTCGCACAGTGCCGGAAAGGTATATACAGGGTAGCTTTGGAGATAAGTGTTCGTTTCTCAGAGGGCTTTATTCAGCCAATGGGTCCGTGGTAAGAAATCGTATCACACTCAAGGCCGCTTCTCGTCCGTTGATTGAACAAGTGCAGATGATGCTCTCCTCTATTGGCATTCGGTCCTATGTGACAACTAATAAGACCAATAAGGTGGAGTTTGCAAACGGCACATACCAGTGTCGTGAAAGTTATGACCTTAACATTACTGCTGACCGGGATAAGTTTGCTTTACACATCGGCTTTATACAGAAGTATAAGGATGAAAAGATAAATCTGGATACTGTTAGTAAAGGCAAGAAGGTCACGTATGATATTGTAGATGTGGAACTAGTATCTGAGGAGGAGACTTTTGACATCACTGTGGATAATAATACCCACACATATTGGACACAGGGGGTAAATGTATCCAACTGCGGCGAGGTTATGTTCTGGCCTGTGTGTATGGTTACTAAGCTGACTGGGTGGGGTTTCTGTAACCTCAGTACAATCAACTGCAAGTTAGTCAAGACCGTTGAGGACTTCTACGAGTGTTGTCGGTCTGCGGCTATCAAGGGCACGTTACAGGCTGGGTTTACCGACTTCCACTACCTGGGTGAAACTAGTCAGAACATTGCTAAGCAGGAGGCTCTGATTGGGGTGTCTCTGACCGGGGTAATGGACTCGTATGAAATCGTGCTGGACCCTGAGGTACAACGGAAGGGGGCGAAAATAGTCAGGGAGGAGAATGAGCGGATAGCTAAACTCCTGGGTATTAACCCTGCTGCCCGTACTACTCTTGGTAAGCCTGAGGGAACGTCCAGTTTGATGTTGGGTTGCTCAGTCAGTATGAACGCCCATCATGCCAACCGGTTCCTACGTGGGGTCATTGCGAATCCATTGGAGACTACCTATCAGTACTTCAAGTTACATAATCCCCTTGCGTGTGAGCGGTCACTGACTTCGGCTAACGGCAAGGATGAGATGATTCGGTTTCCGATTGAGGTACCCGATGGCTCTAAGACTCGCAACCAACTTCCCGCGATTGAGATGCTCAAGATTATCCAGAGTACTAAGAAGAATTGGGTAGACCCTGGGCAGAACCGCGATACCTGTGCACAGCCATGGCTATCCCACAATATATCCAACACGATTACCGTGAAGGATGACGAGTGGGAGGAAGTGACACAGTTCATCTATGATAATAAGGATGACTTCATAGGTGTGACGCTATTAAACTATAGTGGTGACCGAGACTATAAGCAAGCACCCTATGTAGAAGTACTAACTTCGCGTCAGATTATACGTGAGTATGGTGACCCCGGTGTGTGGTGTTCGGGCCTGATTGAACTTGGGCTTGAAGCATTCGACGACGACCTCTGGGATGCCTGTACAGCGATGGAGGATGACGAGTTTCCTACCTCATTAAAAGAAAACGTAGGGGATGACTCTGCCGCTCTGTTTAAAGCTTCTCGGCAAGCTAGATTCTATGAGAAAGCTCGCAAGTTTGCCACCAAGTACTTCGATGGCGACCTGCGAAGGCTGAGTTACTGCCTCAAAGATGTCTATAACTGGAAGCGTTACTGTGACATTAAGGAAGCTTTTGTGCCCGTTAACTACAAGAAGATGGTCGAGGAAGAAAACGGGACTAACTTTGAGGGTGAAATGGTATGCAGTGGCGGGAGTTGTGAACTCTAAGACCTAACGGGAAGGGGCATTAAATGCTGACTAGAAAAGAACAGCAACGTCTGAAGCATATGAGGTTTGTGGCACACTTGGAGAAGGCTAGTCGTATCGTGGCTACATGGCCGTTGTGGAAGCAGAATTTACTTAGCAACTCGCTGTCCAGCAAAAGGGTGACACAATGAAAGTAATAATTGCAGGGTCAAGGAACTTCAAGGATTACGAGTTGCTAAAGAAGAAGATGGACTTCTTCAACAGTAATGGGAAGATAACCGAAGTGGTAAGCGGGGCAGCTAGGGGAGCGGATACCCTTGGTGAGAAGTGGGCTGAGGAGCGAGACATTCCTATCAAGTCCTGCCCTGCTAACTGGGCTAAGTTGGGTAGGTCTGCGGGTTATATACGCAATAAGGAAATGGCTGAGTATGCAGATGCTCTAGTAGCCTTCTGGGACGGAGTATCAAGAGGCACTAACCATACCATCGACATCATGACAGAGATGGGTAAACCAATCCGCATTGTGAATTTTTGAGATTTTTAGTGATTTTTTACCGCTTTGGGGTATAATAGAGTACGAGCGTTGGCATTGGGCATTGGCGAGCCCAAGTGACTGTAAATCACCCGCCAAACGGCTGTGTAGGTTCGACTCCTACCCGACGCACTTCCTAACCCTTTTCACCGCATAATCCTCCGAAGCAAAGGGCCACTTTATGTCAGATGAAGCTCATGCTGTGTTGATGTTCGTATTCCTAGTTATCGCTCTGCCTCTTGGTTTTATTTTTGGGCTATGATTGGGAGGTGCCCTGTGAGATACACTATTCCTGAAACAGTGACCCTAGTAGGAAATAATAAGGAGTGGGATGATGGTACAAATTGTACTCAAGACTAAGCCACTACCCAAGACTCCCGAAGAATGGGAAGCATGGTCGGAGGAATTGCACGAATATCTAATGCGAAAGATGGCCAATGCTGAGGAATTTGAAAGGGTAAGCCGAGAATCTATAGAGAACGATGAGACAAGAATCATAGGCAAGTCAGCAGCGGATATCATGGACGAAGCTGGTGTACCAAATGCCTTGGAAGGACGAACCTTAAACCTGAGGACTAAGTAATGCCTGAGTATACCTTTGAATGCCCTGATTGTAATGCTATCTTCGTATACTTCATGAGAATGGCTGAGTATGATGCGGCTCAAACATGTGACCAGTGCGGGGGCGACCTCAAGAGAAACTACCAAGCCGACCTCCCGCGTGGCAATGTGAAGTTGAATCCGACTGATATCCATTGCCCGATGACGATTGGTGAGCTTGCCCAGATGAACACCGAGACTATCTCGGCTGATGAGCGACGGGCTATCTATGAGAAGAACAACGCATACAAAGGTCATGGCGAGGGCGAAGATACGCGGGGTAAGCATAAGCGTGTGCTTAAGCGTCATTATGACCCGAACCTGACATCCGAACATGCCAAGGCTAACCCGCCAAGGCAATCTTACCCAGGGGAAACTCGGCGTAAGATACAAAAGAAGAAGAGGACGCAAAAGAAGAAGGATAAGTAATCATGCCAGAAGCAGTTATACTGATTAAGGTAGAGGTTAAGGAATCTCCAGCCACTATAGGACGCAATGGTGGCAGCAAGGTCATAGCATTCCAAGCTGATGACTATGCAACACTCGCCAATAAAATCCAACTATTCATGAAAGGTGTAGCTAATGCCTACCAAGAAGTCGAAGAAGAAAACGGCGAAAGCCAAGAAACCGAAGAAGAAAACACAGGAGATTGAGGCTCCTCGGGTAGCCCCTGATGACTCTCAGCCTGTTCAGATTCAGTCATCGCGTGTGCGGCCCTCTGACCTAGCGGAAGCCGTAAGGCCCATCCGTAAGCAGGAAAAGGTAACCGTACCCTCTGACCGTCCAGTGATTGCCTACACTATGAACGACGCTAAGTCGATGACGATGAACGAGTTCATGCATAAGGACCAGGATGGTAACTGGGTCTTGGAGGATGTTCCGTATGATGACAGTGACAATGTCCTCCCCGCTGAGAAGCGTGATGAAGCATTCGCCAAGGAAGTCTTCACGAGAGAGCGTGTCAAGTACTTCGTTAAGCGTAACTCGCGTGGTCGCTTCCTAAACCCGATGGGTATGTTCTCTGAGATGCGACATGCTAAGGAAATGCACTCGGCTGGTACTGCTGAGTGGACATATCGAGAGGTTAACAAGAAGGTATTCGTATTGTACCTGACATTCCTCAAGACTAAGAATCAGGCTTGGCTTCTTAATGCTGAGCGGGAGGCTGTGTAATGAATCGGAAAGGACGACTGACCAATGTTGACAAGTATACCATACAGGGTATGGTTGCTGACGAAAAGAGCCCCGAAGAAATTAGTAAGGCTCTTGGTCGCAAGCCCGAGACTATTCAAAAGTATATTGACACAGAACTTCGTGATGTGCAGGAGACTGTGGCGTATGCTCAGATGCAAGCGTTGAAGAAGGAACTGGCTGACCGCGATGCTGAGATTGCAGAGCTAAAGGAGCAGGTTCCCAAGAAGCTGCCGAAGGGAGAAATCGCTGCTGCTGCCATTCGTGAGTTGCGGAAGCGTGGTTACCCGAAGGCTGATGCTGAGAAGTTAGTCATTGCAGCATGGGAGAGTGCGGAAAAGAAGTTCGACGAAGTGGATAAGCTCGTTGAAGCTGCACTCGCTAAGCCCATGGACGCACGAGACTTGATGCACATGAGGACTATGGTTAAGGGCGATAAGGGAGTTGCTGTGATGACCGAAGCTGCTTCGGCACGCGGTGATAATCTCTTGGACAGATATCCACAGGACAGTGTGGCAGAGGGTGTGGTTGCTCGTACATCGAAGCCAGCCATCTACCACCCAGACCAAGGAAAGATGAGCGATGGCACAGTCCCAGACTGAGAAATCGAGCTACCCTTCTAGGTATTCCCCTGGTGCCTTCGTCACAGCGGCTCAGTATATTATTGAGCTAGTCTGTGAACGAAAGGCCGCACAGAATTGTGTTGACTTACCTATGAAGTTTTGGAAACAGAAAGAGTGGGCGGGTTTCTTCCGCTCCCAGTTGCGTAAGTGTCATAAACTTCTCAAGAGCTATGATGCTCAGGCTATCATTGAAGCACTGCAAGATAAGCAGTGTAAGAATGTGTACTCATTGTTTGCCCCATGGCTAGAGGATATCATTGCGTTGAAGCAGAAAGCCCTCGAAGCTAAGAAGGCAGTCTCTGAATACCAGCAGCCAATTAAGGTCAACAGGGAAGCTAAGGAACATAAGCAACGTCCACGGCGTATCAAAAATAACCTACTAGCGACGTTGGAGGAAATAGATGGCGAAGAAAGCAGCACCAAAAGGGAAACCCAAGAAGAATAAGTTTGGTGACAATGTTGTACTTGGTTCCGAGTTTGCGGAAACAGAACCGACAATCATCCCGTTGAGCCCACGCCTGGATATCATTCTAGGTGGTGGTGTACCCGAAGGTAGTGTGGTCATCTTCACGGGTCAGCCCAAGGTGGGCAAGACGGTGTCGGCCCTATCATTGGCATCAAATGCTCAGCAGGAAGCTAACTGGGGCGAGTTGTGCCCAAACGGCAGGGACGTATTTTACTATGATATTGAGGCTCGCTTTAAACCGCGAGATATCAATGGGATTAAGGGCCTGGATAAGGACCGCTTCCACATTGTGAAGTCTGAGCCTGGGAAAATCCTTCGTGGTGAGGACTTCCTGCAAAGGGCAGATGAGAACATCAATAAGTATGTGGGTAGCGTCCACATCATTGACTCTTTTTCCGCACTATGTACTGAGGCTGAGTTGACCACCGGGATGGATAAGATGCAGCGTGCTGACGGACCTAAGCTAATTGCTAAGTTCTGTCGCAAGGTATGTAACATCGTTCCGGTGAATAAGAATATCGTCATCGGTGTAACCCACTTGATGGGCAACCCTAGCGGTAAAGGCAAGGCATTCAAGGAGAAGAGTGGGCAAGCGATTGCCTACGCTGTGGATGTTAAGCTGCATGCCCTCTTCCATGAAAAGTGGATTGAGGGTGACACTCAGGTTGGACAGACTGTCCACTGGGAATGTATGACCTCTGCCATTGGGCCACCTGGGCGTAAGCTCGACAGTTGGATTCGCTATGGAGAGGGCATCGACAGAGAGTTGGAGTTGCTGTTACTAGCTAAGGACTTCGGGCTCGTCAATGTCAACGGTGCGTGGTACACGTTCCTTGATGGAGAGGGCGAAGAGATAGCCAAGGCACAGGGCAAGGAGAAATCCGCCCACTTACTTAAGGAAGACACTGAGTTGCGAGAGAAACTTCAAGTAGCACTAGGGAATCTCTTAGGGAGGACAGTATGAAGTACTGCAAGAACTGTGAACATTGGCAGCAGGGGAAAATGTACTTGACACATGACTATGACACAGAGGGTAATAAAATAGGGTCATCGTGGTCATCTAGTCACCATCCAGCATTTGGCGATGACCTTATAGGGGTTCGCATGGGTATCTTTGGCAACTGCCTTAGTGACAAGTTTGTTTATGAAGACCCAGAGGGTGATGACCGTAACTATGACACACCAGATGATGGTCTGATGTACTGGGACGGGGAATGCTGGAGAGCATATTTCCAAACTGGTCAGCATTTCTCCTGTTGTCACTGGAAGGAATTGAAGAATGAAGGTAGTTGACTTAGACGGTAAGCGTTCCACATGGAGACTCACCGGTCACATCAACCCCAATATCAAGGGCCAGTCGAAGTTGCACATTAAGGCCAGGGAACTCTTGAAAGAGATGTTCCCCACCGTGCAACTACTTGAGGAGGTACCTATACAGATACGATGGGGTACCACACTATACCTAGACTTTTATATTCCGCTGTATCAACTAGCTATTGAAGTGAATGGGGAACAGCACTATAAGTACATCCCCCACTTCCATGGTCATCCGCTTGGGTTCGCTCGGCATCAGCAGCGGGATAAGGATAAGCTTACTTGGTGTGATATTAATGAGATTGAGGTTGTTGTACTACCGTTTGATGCCATAGATAACTGGAGTATATTTCTCAATGAATACTGGGACGATTAAGCCACCTGACGAACGAATCGCTGCCCTACGTGCAGAGGTTGAAGCATATGAGGAACGCAACGCTGTTCCAAGACCTATGGTCCCTGGTCCCGAGGGGGAGTTAACTGAATACCTAACCATGGACCGCAAGGTGCTTGCCAAGAAGACCGGCGAGGACTGTGCGGAGATTGCGTGTAGGCTGGCACAGTTCAGTCTCTACATCCAAAGACTCATCAACGAAGAGAAAGCCGACTTGGGATGGGCCAATGCTGTCATGAACGACGTATGTGCTGGACAACTTGGTAACTACGATAAGTATATGAAGCATGAAGTGAAGATGTCACTGATTGTCAAGGAGAATTCCTACGCCGCTAATGTCTACAAGATTATCTTGGAGATTCAGGGTAGGATTAGCAGACTAGAGCACTTAGCTCGCAGTATCGGCAGTCTAGCTGACAAGTTAGAGCGATTACAGTTTGCTAAGAACGCAACGATAAAACAGAGTGGAGGATAAAATGTTAGATACCACGAAACTTCGGGTCGCTGAGATTCGACAGATGCTCATTGATAAGGGTGTTAACCCCGTCACAGTGGGCAAGATTAAGGGCAAGAAGAACCTCGTCGATGAGCTTGAACGGTGCATCGACAAGGAGTATCAGCAACGTGCTGATGAAGTCGCGGATGAGATGTACTCGACTACCTTTGAGATTCCTCCGGTAGCAACCAACGAAGTGAATCCGATAAACCCTCTTGACCCCGCCGTTGCCCCACCGCAACCCGTGGAGCCATTAGACCCCGCCATGCTCATGCAGCAACAGATGCTAGAGCAAATGCAAGCCATGACTAATCAGATGGCTGAGATGAAGAAGGAACTTGATGCGGCAAAGAAGGGAAATAAGGGGCGAATGCGAAAGGGCGTTAGTCAGCAACGTCGCGGCTCACGTGGTGGTAATGCTATGGCTGTGGCTCAGGGGATTGATGTCTCTGGTGAGCGGCCCAACTACTTTCTCAACCCTGAGGAGGGGCGACCTGACCTCGCTGGCGTTGCCGATAGCTGTAAGCAGGATACCAAGACTGATAAAAAGCTTAATGCTGGTCGTAAGCCTACCCAACGACGACCTGAGATGGAGTTCGTGGAGGCTGAGTGCATTATCTGTCGTAGAGTGGAGTGGGTGAGTCCCGCGATTCTTCTACCTGATGAAAAGACGGGTGTGCCCCGCTATCGCTGTAACGACTGTATCCACTAGGCCGACGAGGGAAGTATGACAAGACTGAGTGACGTTGCTGCTGAGAGAGCAGTATTAGCTGGAATCTGTAGGTACGGTGCCGATGCATACTTAGATATCGTGAGTATGTTACAGCCTAAGACCTTTACGCTCGGCTCTAACGAGTGTATCTTTAACTGCGTCCAAAGGATAATGGAAAATGATGACCGCTCATCGGTCGATATTCCTTCCATTCTTTCCGCAGCACATGACATTGGTATCAGCCATGTCTTTGAGAATCCTGATGAGGCTAAGCATCTAAAGGCCATCTTTTCCTTTCCCGTAGAGCTTAATAATGTACGTAAGTTCGCGGCCAAGATTCGGAAGTTGGAGATTGCTAGGCTTATCCGTGAGCAGATGGACATAGCCAAGTCTGAAGTGGGCGAAATCACTGGTGATGAGCCTGTCGCAGAGATTATGAGCATAGCTGAGGACCGTGTCTTTCGACTGGGGTCTTTACTGCATGATGACTCTGAGGAACCGCAGAAGTTAGGCATGGGTTTAACTGAATACCTAGCCTACCTAGCTGAGAATCCGGTCGAGCAGATGGGTATCTCTACAGGGTTCCATGCTTATGATGGGGCGATTGGTGGTGGTGTGCGGGATGGCACAGTCAATGTGATTGCTGCTCGGCCTAAGGCCCAGCCACTGTACTGTCGTATAGCTACACCCGATGGGTTCAAAAGAATGTCTCAGATTCAAGTTGGAGACCAGATAAGTGACCCAGTAACAGGTGGGACTACCCAGGTGGTTCAACTACACCCTATGGGAGTTAGGCCGGTCTTTCAGGTAACCTTTGACGATGGTTCTTTTACACAATGTTGTGCTGACCATGAATGGAGAGTACGACATGCTAGGAAAAAGCATGATGAGATTAAGACCACTCTGGAATTAATGAATACGCTTAAGACACCCAACGGAGATACCGAACGATACACATGGAGAATCCCCATAACACATCCTGTAGGTATGAATAACAAGTTCGTTAAAATTCACCCATACGTAATGGGATGCCTACTGGGGGATGGGTCATTTAGACATAACCTACGGCTGTCTTCGGCAGACCTATACATCGTTAGGAAAGTTAGTTCATTGCTAAATGAAGAGGGGTATACCTTAAATCATGTAGCTAACTATGACTACAGTGTGACACATGGGCAGCATGGTCAGCCCAATAAGTATATCGACTGGTTGCGTGACTATTGTTTATGGATGGAAGATTCTCACAATAAGTTTATTCCTGCGTCTTATCTTGAGAATCATATAGATGTTAGAATTCAATTGTTACAGGGATTGATGGATACAGATGGTTACGTGGATGAGAAGGGAAGGGTCGAGTACACTACGGTATCTGCTAAACTTGCTGTGCACGTTAAACAGTTAGTCCAATCCCTTGGTGGCAAGGCTACTATATCTATACATCAAACCAAAGAATGTACCTCATATAGGCTGTATATCGCCTTTTTAGATAATTCTATATGCTTTAGCCTTCCTCGTAAAGTAAGTCGATGTAAGCCACGGCAAAAAAGACTTGAGAGAAAGATAGTGTCTATCGAGTATGTAGAGGATACTGAGTGTCAGTGTATTACCGTAGACTCTGCGGATAACCTTTATCTTACAGACCGATATATCGTGACAAAGAATTGTGGCAAAACGATGCTGTCGGACAATATCGCTGACAACATCACGGACCAGAGTATCCCAGTGCTAAACATGGATACCGAGATGCTACTTGAGGACCATCAACACAGGTTCACCGCCAAGGTATCTCACACAGCTATCGACCTCATTGAGACTGGTAAGTTTGCCAACGACCCAGAGGTTAAGCGACGGGTGATGGGTGCTGCCAAGAAGATTGGTGACAAGCCCTACTACCATAAGAGCATCTCTGGCATGCCTTTTGAGGAGCAACTAGCTCTCATGCGACGATGGATAACCAAAGAGGTTGGCCTTAATGCCGATGGTACAGCCAAGCCATGTGTTATCATCTATGACTATCTCAAGTTGATGGACTCTCAGGGCATATCTGCCGACCTTAAGGAGTACCAGTTACTTGGCTTCATGATGACGACATTGCACAACTTCGCGGTACGCTACAAAATCCCCATCATTGCCTTCATGCAGTTGAACAGGGATGGGATTACCAAGGAGAGTACTGATACTGCTAGCGGTTCAGACCGAATCATCTGGCTTTGCAGCAACTTCTCTATATTTAAACGAAAAAGCCCCGAGGAAATGCAAGCCGATGGCGTTAGAAACGGCAACCGCAAGTTGGTGCCTGTCGTTGCTAGACATGGGGCTGAGTTTGACCCGAATGATTACATTAACTTCCACATGGAGGGTTGGTGTGCTACCATCAAAGAGGGAAAGACGAAGTTTGAGATAGAGGCTGAGGGTGATACTCCCAATGAGTCCGATGGCTTCGTTGCTGAGGAAGAGTACCCTGATGATGGAGTGCCTTTTGAATGAGGTTCTCACTGGGAAGAGGAGAAGGTTTTACCTGTGAAATTTAGCAGACGTACAATAAGATATCGGGTACCTATGTCTATGATGAATTGTCTTGAGCGACCACTACTTGACCCGAGACATCCAGTTAGACTCAAGCGACCAGTGGCACTGTACGGTAGGAATAATGAGAAGCATTCATGGCATAGGAGATACTCGGTGTACTCTGATGGTATGTACTTTAGCGATGAAATTTGGGAAACATTAAGAGTGGGGTGGTTATGAGGCACTTCCGACGAGCCAAGATGCGACGTAGTAAGTGGAGATATATCCGCAAGTCAACCAGATTCGGAAGCTACCTTTGTTCAAATAGAAGAACCTATGATGTAAGAGGTGCTATAGATTGGATTGTTGAACATGCGAATAATGATATTAGATGGGATGTTTTGACAAAGGCATGGGACATATTACATGATAACTATTCTTCAACGTAAAATCCGACATAGTAGTGTGATGCATGCTAGGCACTCACGTATCAATGGATGCTTGGAAACATTCTCCCACCCAATGATGATGAGTACCTACAGGGGTGTACTCGGAACTAACTACCGAAACTCAGCCCTAGACTGGGGTGCAAGATTCAATGAGGTACTTAGGATGGCCCACTCATTGGGGTTTCTAGGGGAAGGTGTAACATGAGATATGCAAGGCATAGAGTCAGCGGTGTCAGGAGAAAGAGAAACTCGTGTTACCAGAATAGCCCTGGAACATTCTTCTTCTCACGGACTAACAGGTCTACCTTCAGTGGTAGCCGCTTTACATGCATGGAGGGTAGTGGTATATGGGGCTTTGCACGTTGGGGAACAGCTGTGCTTGATAATCGGAGGGTGCTGTTGGCTTCGCTATGACCTACTTTCAATTGATTAAGCATAACAGAACGGCGATGATATCCAGTGGCCCAAAGATATCTACCAGATACTATAAACCATCCCCATTGTCCTACATGGGTATGAATGGGCACGGCACTCACTATAACGGTCACGCGAAGAGTCATATTGTCAATGAGGTAGGGCATTTCACCCGTAGGCTTATATCTTTGATGAAGACAGTGATGAGGAGACAGAATGAGCAATGACCAAGCAAAGTTGAAACTCATCACAGATGAAGTGATGGAGCGATTTGATGACCTAGCGACTATTATGGAGCTAGGCTTAAACAAAGGTCGCAAGTCGTGGTACGGAGCGTGTCCAATCCATGGTGGTGATAACCCCCATGCCCTAGATATCTACTTTAGGGGTAGAAGTTACGTTGGTAACTGGCAGTGCCATACCCATCAGTGTGAAGATGTGTTCTTGAACTCAGTCATCGGATTTGTCCGAGGGTGCCTGTCCCGTAATCGCTATGGGTGGCATCATAAGGGGGATAAGATGGCGACCTTCAAGGAAACCATGGACTTCCTTATGGATTTTCTGGAAAAGAAAGAGGCTGACTTCACAGTGGATGAGGATGCTGTGAACAAGCGTAGATTCACATCACATATGGAGAGTATTTATGGCCGACAAAGACCCAAGATACAGACTACAGTTACCAGGAGCGACATTCGACGTAGCCTGTCCATCCCGGCTGAGTATTATCTTAGTAGGGGTTACTCCGAAAGCATACTTGACAAGTACGATGTTGGACTATGCGAGAACAAGCATAAGCCTATGTATGGCAGAGTGGTTGCACCCGTTTACGATGACAACCATAAGTACATGATGGGATGTACGGGACGCAGTATCTTTGAGAGGTGTGCTGAATGTGGTATGTATCACAACCCTAAGTACCCCTGTCCAGACAAGAGTGACCAGTGGAAGTTCTCTAAGTGGAGGCATAGTGCTAACTTCCATGGGGCCGACTTTCTTTACAATTACTGGTACGCGAAGAAGCATATTCAGCAGAAAAATTCCGTGATTTTGGTGGAAAGTCCTGGGAATGTTTGGCGTTTAGTCGAGGCAGGGTGGTATAATGTTGTAGGACTCTTCGGTTCTGCACTCTCTGAGGGTCAAAGGAGTATCCTTGACTCATCCGGGGCACTAACCCTGATATTATGCCTCGATAATGATGAAGCCGGTAAGTCCGGTACTCAGAAAATCATTAAGGAATGCAACCGCATCTACAATGTCCGTGTAGTTGAGCTTCCTGATGGATATGAGGACGTTGGAGAGATGCCTACCGCCCAAGTTAAGGAGCTACCCTTTGAAAGATAGTGATATCAAGCTGGAATTCACCAAGGGTAAAGGTCCAGGTGGACAAAACAAGAATAAGCTTGAGACTGCTGTCCGTGCCACCCATATTCCCACCGGTATAACGGTCTTCATTGATGGTCGCAAGCGAGGCCAGAATATCAAGAAGGCAAAGCAGGAGCTAAAGAGGCGTGTTGATGCGGTGAAAAAGGAAAGACGGGCGGCTGCAAAGAAATCGCGGCGTGACGCGAAAATCAAAGAGCGGAATGTCATTAGGACGTATGATTATAGTCGTAATGAAGTGATTGACCATAGAACTGGGAAGCGAGCCCCTCTTAAGCGTGTGCTAAGGAAGGGGAGACTAGACTGACTAGGAGGAAACGATGAGAATGCCTCATGCCGGTGAAAACCTACGTGGATATGTGTGTGTTTGTAGCGTTGGACGAGTGGCCATTGTCGTTGGTAAGCAGATGTTTGACTTTGGGGAGGCGTGGGTGGGGCTTGGCCTCGATGGCAAGGGAACGTGGGCAAGTACAAAACCATGCATCCTTGCTGAGAGTGGGATTGAGTTCCACGATAAGCTTTTAGGTCGCTTTGGTGGGAAGATGAGCTACAATGGTTGACCTTAAGGAATTCTATATGTGGGAGGTTGTAGGTGGTGCCATCACTGATGTTGGTATGGTACATGAGATGCCATTAGATGACCTCACCGATGAACAAGTTGATAAACTAGAAGAACTGATAGAGGAAGAGAAAGATGACTAAGATTATCTGTATCTCGGGCCGCAAACAGGCTGGAAAGAACGTCTGCTCAAACTTTATGGTTGGCATGACAATGATGCACCTTGGTATCATTCGCGGTTCCGATGGGAATAAGGGCGAAATGGCCCTCAAACAGAACGGCGACCTGTGGATATCTGATATCATGGGGGAGGCTGGTACTGAGGGTGTCTTCGACATTACACGAACCGATGATACCTTCCTTGAGTTCGCCAATGAATACCTGTTTCCCTACATCAAGCCGTACAGCTTCGCGGATGTGCTGAAACAAACGGTGTGTATGGACGTACTGGGCCTTAGTAAGGAAGCATGCTATGGTACCGACGAACAGAAGAACGCCCCCACCCACTTGAGGTGGGAGGATATGCCTGGGGTAACTACAAATGAGGCCCTTTTCAACCGCATAATGAAGACTATCCGTAAGGTCACAGCCTCTGACCCCGAGAAGTTTGAAGACCCTCATTTTAAACTGGTCTACCATGCTCCTGGCCCCATGTCTGGTCGTGAGGTCATGCAATATGTTGGCTCAGACATCTTCCGTCGCATGTATGGACTGGTATGGGCCAATGCTACCATCAATAAAATCAAGAAAGAAGATACTATCATCGCTACTATTACTGACTGCCGATTTCCCAATGAGGTTAAGGCAGTACAGGACAATGGTGGCACGGTAATCCGACTGACCCGTGACCCGTTCCACGATGAACATATGAGCGAGACTGCACTGGACCCAGAGAACTATGACTGGGAACAGTTCGACCATATCATTGACAACACTGAGTTGAGTATTGATGACCAGTGTGCGGCATTGTATCGTATCTGTGTGGAAGAGGGTGTGATGGCACCCCATCCTTCATTTGATGCTAGCATTGAGGGAGATGAAGATGCAGACGTTCGTAGTGAGGACGGTTCGCGGGAGAAAGTATCAGAAGCTACTGCCGATACACCCTAAGAACGTAGAGTGTGGAGATGAGTGGAGGGTTGATGGCAAACTACATGTTGTGTCGATTATTGTCTATCAGTCCGACTTCCGCACGGGAATAACAAGTAAGTTCATCTATCTGGTGAGAGATGATAATGAGTGACAGCGTTGATGAAATAAAAAGGCTCGTGACAAGACTCCGAGACTATGTAGAGTCTATGGGGGTTGGGTTGCTAGTCAATTCTGTCTACCGACAGAGTATCTGTGCCCAACTAGATAGAATACTCACTTTATTGGAGAGTGAATAATGCTCGTACCGTACTTTCGGTCCTCATCTTATACCCGTTGGGACTTCTGTCCATTCTGTTACTGGGCAGAGTATGTCCTAGGATGGCAAGGTCCATCTAATCAGGCTGCTGAGAAAGGTACTATCGTACATAAGGTACTTGAGCTTCTAGCAGCAATGAAGAAGTGTGACCAAGATGGTGTGCCCTATACTGATGTCGCTGAGGAACATCCGTATGTCACATTGCCATCACAGGGTAAACCAGCAGACATAGATATGCTGACAGAGCAAGTCTACGGGTACTTTAGCGAGCATGCTACCCATCTTAAGTGGCGACCGGCTGACTTTCGAGACTGTCGCAACTGGACCCAGATGGCACTAGACTTCAATGGTGGTTCATTTGACCCACGACAGAGAGATGTCGTAGATGCTGAGCCTCACTTTGATTTCGCAATTGATGATGACTGGGCTAAGCTCCCAGATGGTAGCCAACTGCGGATGAAGGGTACCATTGACCTAGTCACCCGTATCTCCCCTACGATGTATGAGATTATTGACTGGAAGTCTGGGAGTACACGGAAGAACTGGGCAACTGATAAGATAAAAGAGTTACCCGACTTCCAGGTGGACCCTCAAGTGCGTATCTATCATTATGCGGCATCAGAGCTATATCCAGAAATGGAGAGCATGATGGTAACCGTCTTCTTCATTCGTGCTGGTGGGCCTTTCACGGTTTGCCTGACGAAGGATGACATCGCGGAAACCAAGCGTATGCTTAAACGTCGCTTTGAGATAATCACCGATTGCTCATTCCCCACTCAGCGGAAGTCGTGGAAGTGTAGTCGTTTCTGCTTCCTGGGTAAGACCACCTTTGAGAAGACCGGAATCCAGGCTCTCGCCATGAATGGGGAGCCCATGACGAAGTGTCAACAACTACACTATTGCCTGTCGCGTAGGTCATTTGATAGTGTGGTGGCTAATATGAGTAGACCGGGGTTTGATGCCACCGTGTATGTGGACCCAGGACAACCGAAGGAGCAAATAAAATGAACAGTAAAAAGGGGCGATACGCCCAATAGGGAGGAATAGATGGCACCTAGTGGAATTAGTGACCGCGATATTGCACAGGCCACCCACTCTGCCGAAACAGCGATGGCAGAGATTGAGCAAAGCCACGATGAACTTGTCAACCGCATCATGGAGTTGGAAGATGAGAACGAGATGTTGAGAGGGCAGTTATACCCAGAAGGCTCTGAGAATGCCAGTAGACCTTCCGTTGACCAACAGGCTCATGCGTGGCAAAAGGTACATCGTCATGCATGTGAGTGTGGCTTGCTAAGATTTGTAGGTAGCTTGCGAGGTGGAAGTTGCCAGCGTTTGATAGAGTGGATTACGGAGTTAACGAAATGAACTATACGCCATTGCACTGCCACAGTCACTACTCCCTGCTAGATGGACTCAGTCAGCCTGAGGACATGGTTGGTAGGGCAGAAGAACTGGGTATGGATGCGATAGCCATGACGGACCATGGGTCTGTTAGTGGCACGGTTGAGATGCTCAAGCAGTCTAAGGACAAAGTGAAACCTATCCTGGGTATTGAAGCCTATGTTTGTGATATGGATGCATCAGTAAAGAACACTGATAATAAGAAGCTCTCCCACCTTGTTCTGCTTGCCAAGAATGATGCTGGTTGGAAGTCACTCTTGAAGATTGTCTCCGAAAGTAATCAGAAGGCTCACTTCTATCATAAGCCACGACTTCATCTGGAACAGATAGCTCCATTGGTTGATGGAAACATCTTCGCGATATCTGGGCATCTTGGCTCAACTATCGCACGTACTGTTATGAATAACCCTTCGTGGGAAAATGAGGGAATAAGACTTGCCGAGTTGCACGAAGAGATATTTGGCAAAGGCAACTTTTTTCTGGAAGTCCAGTTAATCGACAAGGATACGATTGATGAGATGGTCGAGTGCACCGACAAGGTGCGGAGCATCGGTAGAAAGACTGGCATTCCTGTGGTGGCGACTCCCGACGCTCACTACTGTAGAAAAGAGGATGCTTATGACCAGCGTATCGTCTTGTGTAAGAATCTCGGTGGACTGACACTTGCTCAGGCTCGGAAGAAGGTGGATATGCCCTTCTTCAAGAGTAATAACTTCCACATACCGAGCTTCGATGAGATGCAAGCGTGTGGTCATACGATGGAAGAGTTGGATAACACCAACTTGATAGCATCGCAGTGTAAGGGTTACTCAGATATCCTTCATCCTCCGATGCTTCCTCCATTTGCTTGCCCTGGTGACCATAACCCAGACACTTGGTTGAGACAACTATGTAGGGACGGTTGGAGACAGAAGATTGCTGACAGAGTGCCGAAGGATAAGCACCAAGAGTATGCTGACCGAGTGAAGCATGAACTCTCAGTGCTACAAGGTGCTGGCCTGTCTAGCTACTTCCTAATGGTAAAGGATATCGTTGACTTTGTGACTGATAATGGGTGGCTCCCAGGTCCAGGGCGAGGCTCTGCTGCTGGCTGTCTTGTATCCTACCTCCTAGGTATTACAGGCATTGACCCGCTACCCTATGACCTCATTTTCGAGAGATTCTACAATGCTGGCCGTAACACTGATACTCATATCTCTATGCCGGATATTGATGTTGACGTACCCTCGGGCAAGCGTGATGAAATAATTGATTACATCAAGAAGGAGTATGGTGAAGACAAGGTTGGACAGATGATTTCCTTCCAGACTATGAAGGGAAGGGCCGCTATCAAGGATGTGCTTAGAGCATATGGTGGCATCTCCAACGACGAAATGGATATGATAACGTCAAGGTTCCCCGAAGAACCTAAAATCGCGGGTGAGCTTCAAGAGATGGAAAAAGAGACAGGTGAGTCAAGTAGTGTGTTGTACACATTGCTCCATGATGATGAAGGTAGGCTGAAAGACTGGTGTTATATTGAGGATGGTGAGTTCCGTGGACCGCTTGCGAAGAGATTTGAACAAGCATGCCGTTTGGAAGGCACCAAGACCGCTCAGTCAAAGCATGCTGCTGGTATCGTAGTCGCACCTGTAGCGTTGGAAGAGTTTTGTCCGATTGTCTATGATACGAAGACGAAAAGTCGCGTAGCTGCTTGGGAAATGAATGACTTGGAGGCTGGTGGTGGACTAAAGCTGGACATTTTGGGCCTCAGCATGCTTGACAAAGCTATGGGGTCTGCGGATATCCTAGAAGATGGAGATGTGAGATTGTGAGAATCCGATTGAAAAAGATACCACTTGGAGAAGTGTTCGTTTGCAATGGGATGCAGTTCATAAGAATCAAGCCTATCTTTGAGGAGAATTGTTGCTTCCCTAAGTGGAATGTGCGGTGTGTAGAAGATGAAACAGATGATGAAGACTACAGCTACATCCCTAACGATGCTACTGTAGACTGGGAACCTAAGAAACTGGAGAATGATGATGAGTCTAGTTAGCTTTAAAGAGATACCCGTTGGTGGCCTTTTTAAACTGAATGGTGAAGTGTGGAAGAAGACCAATGTTGTATATAAAGATGGAACAGTCCATGTTCCTCAGTCTAATTGTGTGAGTCAGGACCGGGATGGTAGTCCGACTAACTACTTGGCTAATGGCGTGAAGGTTGAACCTGTTGAGGAGATTGATAATGGCGAAGAAAGTGTTGGATGCGAAGAATCCCAGTGGGAAACAGACGGTGGAGCCTCCTTCGTCAACTTCCCCACCATCGAAGAAGAAGAGGTCGAGGAAGAAGAAAGCACCGCCGAAGGAAGTGATATCGACGGGAGCGTGGGTTTACGAGAATCCACCGAAGGGGATGCCGAAGATAACGAAACCGGAACCGATTCCACGTGGGACGAAGATGACGAGGGAGGAAGTGGCACACCATGTCTCGTATAATGGGCTTGGTGAGTGTGTTTTTGAGCTAATCCAGCCTAGTCAGATTGAGGATGTCGCACTTCGTAAGCTGTGGCGTGATGCGGCAAAGAAGTTAACGGTGATACAGGAGGCACTTTGGGATGAAGGATGAAAAGCTATTCTGGGTAGCATTCGCCGGGGCATGTCTGGGGTGTATCAACTTGATATTGGGCGTTGCCTCATCGCTATCTATGCTCGGAGTTCTGTGTTTTCTTGGTATATGTATGTGGGAAATGTGGTAATGGGTAGCACGACTATCATCTATGCTCAGAATGAGATGGATAAGCGGTGCGATGCTGTGTTCTCGGTCTTGGGTCACCTGACTGATGAGCAGCAGATTGAGGTTTTGAGGCAGTGTTTAGATTACGCAAAGATGTCTAAGATACATTCGGAGGTTTGTGGAGATGAGACTTGACTACGACGATGGCCACTTGGAAGTGATGGACAAGGTTAATAAGGCTTTGGAAAGGCATGGTTTACAGTTCGTCTTTGATGAAGACCAGCCAGAAGATATTCCATCCATCTTCTATAACATTGAGGCAGTGGAAAGGGCACAACATGAAGGTTCGTAGTGGATTTGTGAGTAACAGTTCGTCATCCAGCTTCACCATGGTGACTACCAAGGCGTGGCACGAGGCAGTCGTAGCCAGTTTGACCCCTGAGCAACGAGAGTTCATGGAGAGCGTTATGCCAAGAGAGGCCACGATTGGTTTTGATAAATTCATGGTCATTACCGGAACGCATGGTAACTGTGGTGATTGGATTGGGGCTTACGAGATTCGTAGCGATGATGACTACGACATGTGGCAAGCCTACCTAGTCAAGGTTGGCAGGGAAAATTACATCTATACCGATGTGGGTATGTGATGAAATATTGGTTACAGATAAGAAAACTTTGTCACATAGAAGCTTACAAGAGAAGGAATAGGTCATGCCAGTGGATGTTTACTATATTCAACAATGAGTATAAGATGTTCTCACTAAGACTCACAAGCAAAGCTCCTGCTGGTTATCTTCGCTCATGGGTAAAAGTATATGATTAACTTCAACAACATTTGCGTTTTTCAGTTTGATATGGACGGGCGGAACCCATGGGATGACAGTCCCATTAAGCTCAGTGCCATAATGATTGACCCTCGTAAGCTTGAGATTATTGATGGGTCTGAGTTCTTCTCTATTATTCAGCCATTAGATATCAAGATGACGATGCTGAATGAGGATGAGGAAGAAGAAGACTACTACACTCGCCATAAGGACGTTATCGACGCCATGGCTAAGGCTGAGGTATCCACCCCAGATAAGATTATCGAAAGGTTGGAGAAGGCTCAGGAGGCTGACTGGGTGTGGCATGAGTGGTCTGAGTATCTTCTGAGATACAATGTGGACCCTGTCAAGCGTTCTCAGTATGGGGCTCCTATCCCTGCTGGCTACAATCTATTCGACAAGGAATGGATTCTCATGCGTAGGCTGGCCCGTCAGTTCAAGGATATGGATAGGAACTACAGTCCGAAGGTCTTCCATCCCACCCACAAGTTTGATGCCTTCTTAATGTGCGTCAACTGGCTGGAAAACCTCGCTGAGCCACAGTCCTATGGGTTCGATACAATTCGCCCCTACTTTGGCATGGACCCCAAGAGAAACGAGTTGGATAATATTGCACGTTTAGTCATTCGCTTCCTTGGTATGACACGTAAGCATGCTGAGAAGGTGAGATTTAAGAATGCCTTTAAGGAGGTTGATGATGAGTTGGCTTAAAGCTGGCGTTGTCATCTTACTATCAGTGGCTATCTTCATAGCCGTAATCATTTTGACAGGATAAGTATATGTTTACTTGGAAACCGTGGCAATTTGTTTTGAAATCGTGCTGTGCCCACTGTGGGACAGTGTTTATGTTCCAGACAGACTTTTGTCCCAACTGTAGCCTTGAGGGGTGTCCAGTCTCGACCAAGGTTACCTACTTTCGCTGGATATCCAAAGCTACAGCCAACCCGCTGACATGGCTCGATGGGTACTGGATTGACATAGGGAGAAACATATGGACGCCATTGAAAAAGTCCTAGGTAAGATTAGTGAGAATCGCGGGTATATCTACTTGATTGCCCTGGTGATTATCTTACTCGCACTGTTTAGTCGCAATGCCAGTGGTATAGAGTGGCAAACGCACCCTCCTATCCAGCCGATAAACCAATCGCTCGGCGTGGTGTTGGGTGACATCGAAAGTCACATGCCAAGGGGTCATCAGTATCGCTCACGCGACAAGAGAACCTGGGCTCACGAAACTACCCATGGAATACACAGTCTGTTGCGGCAAAGAAATGGGGGCACTGGCAAGGTTAACTGTTTTTATGTGGGGCGAAACCGATATATCACGTTCAATGAGCCTAAAGGGACGTTGGCTGATGTGTCTAGGATGGTACCGGTGTCCTTGCGTGGTGAGCATACCTATAGCCTGTACATGGTAAGGCAGAGGGAGCACTGGAACAATGAACCACTTTACGTATGCGATGAATGGGTGGCCTATGCTAACGGAGCCGCGACCGGCATTGATATCAAGGACACATCGTATCCTAGCGATACACTATTCGCCCTACACTTTACAGTGTACGCTTGGACGATGGTGGTGAACTGTCAGATAGATGACCCGCGATTCATTGAGTTTGCCAAGTGGCATACGGAAAGGGTGATGAGGCTGGCTAAGTTAGCTGGTATGAGAGAAGCTCACAATGCATATCTACATACCTTTCAGACCGCACCAGATGCGGAGAACATTAGAGGATGGATAAGATATCATGGCGGTAGAGAGTGGACAAATCGAGTACTTGGATTCTGAGGCTGCTAGGGAGCTATTGATAGCTTTATGGCCATACCAGATTAATTTACGTGATTTACTTGATGAGATATATGATATACAGCCCTTGAATGACGGGGCTACACCTGAGTTTCCGTTGGACTTTGTCAGGGAGGAAGATGATGAGCTTTGATGGTGCAAGTGGTCGGCCTCGATGGGTCGATGACCAAATGTGTGATTTTTGTGGGCATCCCAAGGTACATGAAACTGCGTTAGAATTCGTTGAGCCAGGGGTGATGGACGAAAACGGGGGCTGGACAGACAAGGTCTACACCAAAGAAAAGGGTGATAAGTGGAGTATGGCACTGCACAAGGCTTATGATAAACTTCAAAAAAGATGCCTCTGCTTCTATACATATACTGATGATGATGGGAGAATCTGTAGGGACTGTTTAGAGGAGTTTATGAATGAGTAAGCGATGGGTATACCAATACGATGATGGTAGTTACTTCCGATATGCGGGTAGTTACTTCCGATATGCGGGAGAGTGTTCAACATACTGTCCAGAGTATAAGACTAACAGTTTGGATTCGGCTCAGGACATTGACGACCCAAAACAAGCTGAAAAATCTCATCCTCATTGGTTTAGTGGTGGCCAGTGGGTTAATACAGTACAAACTATTAGGAAAGAAGAAGAGGAAGCAGTAGTCTATGTTGTCCTGTTCTACAACTTTGGTGACCAAGGTACTGCATTTATGGGTGTATTTTCTTCCGAGGAAAAGGCCCAGGCGTACATCAATAGTAAAGAGCCGGATGAAAACGAGAGACAATACTGGGACATTGAAGAGTGCTTCATAGATGAATTAGGAGCATTAGATGCTAACTAGAAAAGAACAACAACGCCTAAAACACATGAGGTTTGTGGCACACTTAGAGAAGGCTAGTCGTATTGTAGCCACATGGCCGTTGTGGAAACAACGACTACTCACCAATTCAAGGTTAAATAATGAATGACTTTTATACCAAGCTACCCTTGGCAACTAAGCATGTAACGTTAAGGCCGGTATTCTTTGATAGCTATCCAGAATGTTTTGGTATAGAGATACAGGCATACGTCAATAGCAAGGACACTCCTATTATCTGGGATAGTGGCCTCTATGATACGCATCCAGATGAAGTCGAATGGAGCTATGAGAAACTTCGCGAAGAGGCTGAGGCTGCGTTCGACCACTATGGATGGGACGTATCTGAAATAAAAAACTATAGCAAAAATTGTGTTATTGACTGGGAGTGGACCAAACAGCTAATAGAGGAAATGCCCTATATATTTGACGAGGACTAATATGCCTATTTTTGAAGTAACAGCAGACGTTATGGATGCTCGTGGCACACAAACCTACCAAATTAAAGCTAAGAATGCCAAAGAGGCGTTTGATGCGGTAAAAAAGGGTGGGGGCAAATGCGTGGACGAATGTGTAGAGGTCATGGACATACAGTGGGACGAGAACAGTGTGGTGGAGATGCCTCCTGAGAAGAAAGGGTAATAATGAGTAGTAGTGAACCTCGTTGGGCGACTAGGAAGTTGGTAGCATGTAATCAGTGCGACCATTGTAGAATTAGTCATAGGCATTCTGGTAGGATATGGCTATGTTTAGAGACAAACTATGCCATCAATAAAGAAGATGACCCAGACTGGATTTATCACAATATCCCTCACTGGTGTCCATTACCGAAGGTGGGCGAATGACCGAAGAAACCAAAACTACCGTTAAACAGTTCGAGTTCCCCTGTGGGTGTCAGTTTGAACTAATCGAGGAGCGTGAGGATGGGGCACTTCGTGTAAAGTTCTTCCCAGATATCAACAAGATTGCGTTAGATTGCACACGTACTTGGGACTTGATTAGCTCTGGTAACACCAAGGGGTGTTTTCAGTTGGAAAGCCGACTTGGTCAGAGCTTGGCATCGAAATTGAAGCCAAGGAACATGGAGCATCTTGCTGCCCTCACGGCAATAATGCGTCCTGGGTGTGTTTCCAAGTCATCACGTATAGCTATAGGTAAGTATAAACATACCAAGGATGGCAGGATAAGGTTTAAGCAAGAGTCTATAGAGGACTTGTACAAGAAGCATCAAAGAAACCATCCGGCCTATACAAGAAGCATCCTTTCCTATGATGAGAAAAATCACTGTCTGGTTGAGAACAAGATAGTTAACGTGATGTATAGTGGTATTCAACCAGTGGTTAAAATCAAGTATCGCAAGACTGCATATAATAATCGCTGTACAAGTCACAAGAGGTCTTATGGTTTAGAATGTACATTAGACCATCCACTGTACGTATTCAAAAAGGGCTGGACTGCGGTTCAGGATATGAAACTGGGCGATAGATTTCTTGCGAGGTCTGTCGGAGAGGGTGCCGTAAGAGAAAGAACGCTTACAGAACATCAAAAAACTTTTCGTGATATCTGTTTTAGGAATTACGAATATAAGTGTGTTATTTGTGACTGGAATAATGCCTCACTTGATGTGAACCACTTAGATGGTAATAGAGAGGTTAATAACCACCCCGACAATCTCGTGTTCCTTTGCCCTAACCATCATCGAGAGTATACAGAAGGGTGTCTTACTCAGGGGGAGATAATTGGTTCCCGTGAAAGACACAGACTTCCTCAAGATGATGACCTGATATGGATGGTATATGAGGGTTGGGAAAATGCTGGTGAGGTTGAAACTTATGATATAGAGGTTGAAGGACCACATCATAATTTCATCGCTAACGAGACTATTGTTCACAACTGCTTGGAGGCTAAGCGGGACAAAAAGTCCATCACTATGCATTATATCGACAGGAAGAATGGTGAGGAAGAGGTTACTTACTCTCACCCAGCACTTGAGTCTATCCTTGCTAGTACCTACGGGGAGATGGTCTTCCAAGAGCAGGCCATGATGATTGCTCAGAAGATTGCGGGTTTCGACCTGCAACAAGCTGACGTACTTCGTAAGGCTATCGGCAAAAAGAAGCCTGAGATTATGGCTAAGGTCAAGGATGAGTTCCTTCAAGGGTGCTCTAAGATGGGTATCGTTGATGACGAGAAAGCCATGGAGTTGTGGGAGCAGATTGAGAAATCGCAGCGTTATTCCTTCAATAAGAGTCACTCCGTAGCATATGCTTACAACTGCTACCTATCGGCCTTCATCAAGGCTCACTTCCCACGAGCATTCTTCACTTCCTATCTTTTCTTTGCCCGTAAGAAGTCCAAGACCTACGATGAGGTTAGTGACCTTATCGCTAATGCTGTCCATATGGATATCGCCATCTGTAAACCCGACCTTATGAAGCGTAATGCACGTTTCAAACTATATGGTCGCGATATCTATTACGGCTTCTCCGATATAAAAGGAATCGGTGATGCAATGGCGGCTAGAATGATTAAAGGACTCTTCAAAGCCGAGGAACAGCGTGGCAAACCCGTTGAGGAATTCTCTTGGTCGGAAATGCTCGTCTTCCTATCAGACAAGATGGCAAAGAACTGCATGGAGAAGAGTATCGGTGCGGGTGCCATGGACTTCACAGGGGTATCTCGGAGTAAGATGCTCCATGACTATGGGGTATTCCGCGAACTCAAGGACCGCGAGGTCGAGTGGATAGTCAGGAAGTATGATAGCTTAGAAGACCAGACTATCGAGGGCATGTTTCGTGCCATTCTTGCCGCACCAACCGGCACTGGTAAAGACCCTGAGAAGGCGTGTTCTAGTACCAAGCGACTGGCTAAAGTGCAATCGCTACTCAATGGTATTCTCAACCCATCCTACAAACTGATAGATAAGCCAGGATGGTTGGCTGGTACAGAGGAACAGTTGCTTGGTGTACCACTCACATGTAACAGTGTCGAAGACTGTGACATTAGTGAGGCGAACTGCACATGTAAGCAGTTCCTACAAGAGCGTGAGCGTGACCCAGTCATTATCATCGCGTGTAAGATTAAGCAAGTCAAAGAAATCACGGTGAAGAATGGGAAGAATGCTGGCGACAAGATGGCATTTCTCACTGTGGAAGATAAAACAGGACAGGTCGAAACCGTCACTGTGTTCTCCGACAAATGGCCAGAGGTCAAGCCACTGTCTATTGAGCGTAACCATGTCATGTTACAGGGTGAGCGTGGTCAGAGAAAAAATAAGGAGTCTCTTATTGTAAAAAAGATGACTCAAATTTGAAGTTTTTCTGTTTTTTTCTATCTGCTACTGGTATAATGTAGTAGTTAGAATTTTGTTTTCCAATTTTGGGAGGATAGTATGAATTTCGTATTGCAAATGGGTAACGTCACTAAGGATTTGGAACTGCGTAAGGTTCAAACAGGCGACAAAGAAGTTTCTGTAGTGAACTTCACTCTCGCTGTGAATCGTCGCTTCCGAAAGAAAGACAAGTCGAAGGCAGAAGAGACTAACTTCTTCCGCTGTGAAGCTTGGGACAGTGGTGCCGAAATCCTGGCTAAGTATGTGAAGAAGGGTGACCCTCTTCTTGTACAAGGTTCCCTTCGGCAGGACCGATTCCCCGATAAGGACGGGAATGACCGCGAAGTCTACAAGATTCGCGTTGACGAGTTTAAGCTTTTGCCCCGTGGTAACAAGCAGTCTTCTTCCACTGATACTGTTGAACCTGTTGATGAAAGCGGTGGAGAGGGTGAGCCTCAACAGGAAGGTGGTGAAGGTGGCGAAGGCGACGACAACATCCCGTTCTAAGCTATCCGATGAGCAAGTCGAAGTACTAATCAAAGAGAACATGCCCCTGATTCTTCGGCTTGCTCAATCTTTTTGTCCACGTACAGCAGACGACCTTGAAGAAATGATTCAGATAGGTCGTATTGCTGTGTGGAATGCTGCCGAAAAGTTCGATAGTAGTCGTGCTAAGAAACTATCGACCTTGATGTGGCGATACATAAGGTGGGACATAATACGCTACCTTGAGAAAGAAAAGCGGCAGTACATGCAAACCTCTGATTTTGTATGCTGCCCACCAGACGACAAGAAGCACCAGGGCATGTGGGAAATACTCCCAAGCAACCTAACCGAAGAAGAAGCAGAAGTAATTCGACTCCGTGCGTTGCACAACTGCACCTTCAAGGAGATAGGGAAGCAAATGGGCTATGGTCGCAACTGGGCTAATCGGAAGTATCAATCTGCTTTACGCAAGATAGGTGTAGCAAACAAATGAGAAAGAAGCGAGTCCTATTTCTAGGTGAGGCTCCGTTCGTAGTGTCTGGGTTTGGCAAGTACGCTAAGGAAGTACTTGACCGTCTTGAAGCTACAGGCAAGTATGAACTGGCTCTCTTGGCTAGCTATGGTAAGGTCCGTGACCCACGTGACACAGGTATCAAGTACTGGTACTATGCTAATCATGTGACTGACCAGAAGCACCCTGAGTTCAAAGCCTACAAGAGTAATCCTGTGGCTCAGTTCGGGGAGTGGCGGCTGGAACGTACAATGCTGGACTTCAAGCCTGATATAGTGGCTTGCTATCGTGACTATTGGATGGACTCATTCGTCCGACGTAGTCCATATCGTAAGTACTTTCACTGGGTATGGATGCCCACTGTTGATAGTGCACCACAGCAAGAGGAGTGGATTGATACGTTTATCTCGGCTGATGGGATAATGACGTACACCGACTGGGCACAAGGGGTGTTGCGGCAAGAAGGTAATGGGGCGATTACTCTCTGTGGCACAGCAGCACCTGGGGTAGACCTTAAGGTGTATAGTCCTGTGAGGGATAAGGCTGCTCATAAAGAGCGGATGGGCCTTGACCCGAGCATGAATATTATCGGAACAGTGATGAGGAACCAGAAGCGGAAGCTATTCCCTGACCTGTTTGAAGCATTCTCCCTTTTTCTCAAGAGGGCTAAGGCTGATGTGGCTGCGAAGACATTCTTATACTGTCATACCAGCTACCCCGACAATGGATGGGACATCCCCAGGCTATTGAAGGAGCATCAGATTGGCCACAAAGTCCTCTTTACATATGTGTGTAGCCAATGTCGTAAGCCTCACGTGGCGTTCTTTAAGGGTGCAATTGCGGCCTGCCCACATTGCAAGAACCTTACTGCCCTATTACCTAATGTCAGTTTTGGCGTGGACGCAGAATACCTAGCGGCTCTGATGAACTGCTTTGATGTGTATGTGCAATATGCTATCTGCCTTGGTAAAGACGAAGAGGTTCGCACCCTTGGAGGATGGACCCCTATAAAGGATATTAACCAGGGGGATATGGTGTTGACCCATACAGGCACATATCATCCTGTGACGATGACTATGGCAAGTCCGAATAAGGGGAGCGTTAAAGAGATTAGTCTCTGTGGTGACTATGAGACACTAACTATTACGGACAATCACCCAGTTTATTGTTACACTAAGGAGACATTGGGGTCTACACAGGATAAGACCGCCAGGGAAATCTTTGGGGATAAATTGCGAAAAGGTCAGGTGATTCCTACTCCCGAGTGGAAGCCGGTTGCTGACCTGAGCCCTGGTGATTTGATTGCGATGCCTATTGATAGTGAGATTGTTGAGTTGAAAGACCTCGATATCTCAGAGTATGCTAAGAAGTCTGATTGTACAATCACCGAGGATGAGATTGCATATACTTATGGCAATACCTATCCACGATACGTGAAGCTCACGGATGATTTTTGCTACTTTGTGGGGCTATATGCTGCTGACGGCCATGCTAATAAAAGCTGTGGTCAAATACAGGTTACACAAGCTAGTAAAGAGCTTGATAATTTACACCTGTGTACTAGAGTGGCCAGGGAGATATGTCCAAATAATCTACTTACCATCTCACCATACGATGGTAGAGATGCTGTAGATATTAAGATACCTTCGACCTTATATCGAGATGTCTTTAAATCATGGTGTAAGAGTCATGGTGAAAAGCAGTTACCCTACTGGGCGATAACTCAGATTGGATTAGCTAAACAGGCCAGGGTTCTTCAAGGATTGTTCAGTGGAGATGGATGTTACTCCAACCACCGTGGAAGAAACGTGACCTCATTCAGCACCATATCCAAGGTACTGGCAGACCAAGTAAAGGTTCTACTGCGAAGACAACGATGTAATTTCAACTGTTGCATCATCCATAAGTCTGGAAACCGTCAACCTCAATATACATTTGAGATTCCTGGTGATGTGGTAAAGGATGGTTTCACGCCAACTAAACGGACTAGCTCGGCACATCTATACTATGGAGACTATCACTTGCTAAAGATAAAGGGTATTAGTGATAGTGACTATAAGGATGATGTATATAATATTGAAGTAGCTGATGACAATAGCTATGTTACCAAGCTAGGTTGTGTACATAACTGCGAGGGAATGGGCATGCCAGCGATTGAAGCAGCAGCTTGCGGGGTGCCCATTATGGCTGTAGACTACAGTGCCATGGAGGATGTTGCTAAGTATACTGGTGGAGTCGCCCTTAAGGTGAAGCACCTGTTCCGAGAGATGGAGAGCCACGCCTATCGTGCATCTCCTGACAATGAGTATCTGGCTGATAAGCTGGTCGACTTCTTTAACAAGCCAACCCAGATGCGTAACCGTGTTGGTCGCACCGCCCGTAAGGCTGCTGAGAAACACTGGGATTGGGACAAGACCGCTAAGAAGTGGGAGCGATACTTCGATGCTGTCGACATGAGTGACCTCCAAGGTCAATGGGATAATCCCCAGGTGGATATTAAGCCCATCGCACCCTTTGAGGCCGCACCACAAACTCAGGACAATGTAGCTTTCATGAAGTGGGCAACCTTGGATGTACTGGGTGACCCGACCTATCTTAATTCACAGCTATACCTGACGCTACTGAGAGACTTGAACATCAAGGGTATCGTCAAGGGTGGCAAGCTGCATCCATTTGAAAGGAAAGACGCTTACAATATCTTTTCTAACATGGCAAAGAACCGTAACCGTCTAGAGGAAATCAGGAGTGGGCGTGTCCAGATGGCATCGCCTGACTTTATCGAGTATGCACATTTGAAGAAGGGATTAGTCAATGAATAACGGTGATATGCTGCAAGCTTTTGAGGATGTCTTTGGGGATTTACTTCCAATGGTACCGTCTGCACCACAATTTAGCATCTACTGTGCTGGTCCAATCTCTGGCCAGGGTTATGATGAGGTAGTAGGTTACTACAAGAAGATTGTCGGCAAACTATCTAAGATGGGCTTCGATGTACTGTATCCCATGTGTGGTAAGAGCTACCTCAGGAACGAGATTGAGTTTAAGGCTGAGGGATATGAACACCCGCTGTCTACAAATCATGCTATCCTACGGCGTGACCGCTGGATGATTGAGAAGGCTGATGTCATCTATGTTAATCTTGTTCGTGGAGCAGAGAGAGTATCCATTGGTACTGTCGCTGAGATGGGTATGGCACATGCACTGGGTGGCAAACACGTTGTTACAGTGCTGCCAGATGATAATATCCATAATCATAGTTTCGTCCTTGAGATGTCTGATGTTGTGTTCAAGACCGAGGATGAGGCTGAGGAGTACCTTGGTAAACTGGCGGGAGGAACAGTATGATGGATAGTGTCCTGCTCGTCATTGCTGTCGTCATCCTCTTCTATGTATGGCCCACCCCTAAGGGCGAGGCTGTGGTAGATGACGAGGGGTGGCATCCAAGCCGTAACTACAAGTTGGGAATGTGGGGCGTGAGAGCCCCTTGGAGGTAGAAGTGAACATTCTCTTTATAGGTCCATACCGACAAGCTGATGGATGGGGTGAGGCTGCACGGAGCTATCTTCGTGCACTGATACGCACCACTCATAACATAGCGGCACGACCAGTCTACATGGGAAGTACTATACATACCCCTGGTCCAGACATTCTTGACCTTGAGGATATAGAGTGCTCAGAATATGATGTAGTTATACAGAATGTATTGCCACACATGCTGACTCGTGTTGAGGGGGCTAAAAACATTGGCCTGTTCTACCTGGAAACTAAGAACATTGATTGGACGCCGTGGCCAGATGCCTGTTCTTCGATGGATGAAATCTGGGTGTCTAGTGTTGATGAGTGCAAGGTGCTTGAGAATGCGGGAGTCTCGGTACCTGTCCATAGTATGCCCATTCCGGTAGATGTGGATAAGTATAGGAGTGTAGATTACACACGGTTTCCATTGTCTAAGCTGGACAACCACTTCAATATCTACTTCATCGGTGAGTTTATTCCACGGAAGAATATCCATGCACTGTTGGTAGCATTCCATCGCGAGTTTACTAACGATGAGCCGGTCAACTTAGTCATCAAGACATACCTTGGGAATATGCACCCTCAGGTGTTATTGCAACAGGTGAATCAGCAGTTCCTTGACATTAAAAAGATACTGCGAATTTACCCTGACCCAAATATGTATAGACAAGAGATTGTGGTTGTCGATAGACTGTCCACGGAAGACCTGATGGGCTTACATAGGGCGTGTCAGTTGTTCGTCATGCCATCTCGCGGAGAAGCATGCTGTCAACCACTGCTTGATGCTATCGGTATGGGTAACCGTGCCCTGGTGACCGAAGGTACAAGCATGGAGTCTATTGTTCATAGCTGTCTCAATCGTGGCCCCTACCTGATTAAGGCCCACGAGACTCCCGTGTACAGTAAGCAAGCTCCGCTACCCTTCATTTACACTGGGCGTGAGACTTGGATGGAGGTTGACTTGCTCAACTTACAGCGTAGGCTCCGCACCCACTTTAATGAGTGGAAGAAAGACCCAGATAAGTATTGGGCTGATACTGTTAACCGTGTTGACTTCCTAAGCTATGATAGCATCGCAGAAAAGATGAGGGGTGTACTATGATAGACCCAGTTATCACACTGGCCCTGATAGTTTATTTTACAACAGCCATATGGTCTTATAAAATATTTCGCCACGTGTTGAAAAATCATCCAGACAATCCAAGCTGGAACCGTCAGGATAGAGTTTTATCAATAGTATTGGCTACAGGTGGCCCACTGTCGTTCATCTCTATGATAATTGTGTTTATTGCAGTGAAAATCTACGAATGGCATCAGGCCACAGACTGGACTGAGTGGAGAGATTTCTGGAATGAGGAGGTTGATTGGTGAGTATCACAATCCACAACATAGTACGTCGTGCAAAGACGCACTCTGCATACAACATCCTGTGTTTTCCGCACGATGGCTTCTTTGAGAGGATGCTTTGTCAGGCTTTCCCCGAACACCATTTCTATGGGATAAAGGAAACCAGTCAGTATCCATGGAATACACAGGCACTGCCACCAGAGGCTAACTTTCATCTGCTGCCACCGGCTAATGACTTTGTTCCTCCACACGTGGACTTCGACTTTATCCTGTGCAATAATCATGCTACACAATGGGATAATGCGAGGCGACTTGCTAGCGAAATGCATCTCCCGATTGTGCTGATGGAACATATGCTGATGCCACCTTCTCTCAAGCCTGAGGAGGTCTTTCTGTGGAATAAGAATAACAAGCCGTGCGTGAGAGTATTCACAGACCAACGGGCTTTGGAGCAGTGGGGCACTGGCAAGGTAGTCCCATATGGTATTCCAGACTACGAATGGATGGATAAGAAGGACCAGATAGCTATCAGCGGTGACTTTGTTCGCAATGAGATTCCGCTGCTGCAAGAGTTGTCCAAGCAAATCTCCATTCCTATGAAATTTGTGGGGCATAGTCCAGACGTTTCGCCTATAATAACTTCACCGAACGAGTTGGAGTGGGCTATTGGTCAGAGTCGGATATTCCTCAACATTAAGGAAGCAGTCTACGTTCCTATCATGCTTTTGGAAGCTATGGCACGTGGCTGCACAGTGATAACAACGGCATCACCATTATTGGATGATATTGTTATTCACGGGAAAACTGGGTACATTATCAAATCACTGCCTGAGCTAAAACAGTATCTTAACAAGCCCAGCCTGGGCGAAGAGGCTGCGGCCTTTGTTAAGAAGCTGTTCAACTTCAAGTCTTTCGTAGCAGCTTGGGCTCCCATCTTTAACAAAGCAGCAACCGAGGTATATACCCGATGAAGATTAAACTCATTCTGGAACGTAAGCAAGGTGTACAGTATAGTGGCACGGTGTTCACAGTCAATGAGCTGATGCAGTTAGATAATAGCTGCTGTGAAGAGATTGACATGGGTGATGTTGCTGACTATGTTGTGGAACGAGATAAGTTTCTCGACGCTGTAGCACAGAAACTGGTCTATGGTGGTACCCTTATCATGAGTGGCACCGACCTTACCAGTGTCTCACGTGCGTACTATGTCAAGGAGATGGCACTGGGTGATGCGGTAAAGAAGTTGTATGGTGGGCGACACTCGATTTCCAGCTACCTCGATATGTACAACTGGTTTAATAGCAAGGGTCTGGCTGTGATTAGGACTGAGCGGATTAAACATGAGTATAGCTTTGTGGTGGAGAGGCCGAGTCCATGAGAGAGTGGAAGAAGTGGGAAGTGCTTTATAAACCACAGTTCAAGATAGAGCCTACCGATGGAAAGGGTACGTCCCTTGCTAACCAGTGGTACAGGAATGAACAGGGGATTTGCGGTACTCAGGACTGTGGCAATCCCATTGATGATGAGTCGGAGGATTTCTGTGGCTCTGTTAGGTGTGCAAAGTGTGCGGCCAGTTTTCATAAAGTAATCGAGGATTTGAGAATACGGATTGATGAGGACATACTTAGGAGACTAAACTATGGATGAATACCTAGTCATCAGAGTAAACCTAGACTACGACTATGTGGAAAGCGTCGAATTCGTAGAGAGATTTCAGACCGAAGAGGATGCTAACGAGTATCTTCAAAAGATACATAACACATGGCTACAGTGGTGTGATAGGTGGCACATGGCTACAGTGGTGTGATAGGTGGCATAAGGCTAAAGGTGGGGAGTCGTTTGATGAACCTGCACCACCGGCCATCAGTGACTTGAGAGTATTATTCGTTCCTATGAGAGGACTATAACATGATAAGTACGGTACACACATCGTGTAAGGATTGTATCTGGGCTGAGTATGACGAGGTTACTCAGATTGGGTGCGAGCGTAAGCAGTTGGAGAAATTCCTGGCCCATGAGGTCGAGGTTATAGAAGTATATGACGAAGAGAAGGAATTCTATGTTATCAACAATCGACGATGTAAGTGTCATCGCACTCAGGCGTGGCGTGATGCTGTAGCTAAGTCTGAATGGACAGAGGATGATGAGCTTGAGGCCGAGATGGACCTGCAATATCAGGCTGTCATCTTTAGTAATGATTCGATTGAAGACCTTAAAACAACTGTAGATAGCATCTCCAAGCAGTCGGTTCGCCCAAATCACATCAGCGTGATAATCAAGAATCCGCTCATCAAGCCTACCTCCATCCGCGATGTCCTTGACTCATGTGGTATCCCATGGAAGATTAAGGCGGTTGCTAGTGCTTACAGTGACAATAAGGCACTGGATGAGCTTATCATGTTCTGCAACTCGTCCTTCTACAGTGTTTTCCGTGCTGGATGTAAAGTACCGGACGACACATTTGAGCAACTCACCAAGATGGTCAATGACGACCTCCTGCAATTCCCGCTGATTGCCCCTACCAAGGCTGGCAACGGCATGGTTGTCCCACTTCAAGTGCATAAGGCACTCGGTGGACAGGGAGAGAATGGTCTGCGGCTCAAGATTGAAACGCAATGTCCCGACGACGCCAAGCACATCAAGAGGATTACTGAGCTATGCAGCAACTTCCCCGAGTAATCACGTTCCACGGCGATGAGAATAAGGTCCATGAGGGCGAGGGTTCGGCCCCTGCCCTTTTCAACCGCATCATCCAAGAAGTAGAGGCCGACGCATATGGTTTCTACTCCGAGAATGATACTGTGTACGAGGGCTTTCTTCCAGAGTCTACCTTCAAGACTGTACGTCGTATCTTCAAGGAATATCCACGGTTCGGTGGTGTGTATGGAGATACAATGATACACGATGGGCAGCGAGAGATTGCCCAGTATGGTAGGGACTTCATTCCGAACATGCAACATGTGGTCAATGTACCGCTGTTCATAGACAAGCGTCACAGGGAGGTGAGGTTCAACGAGGAGCTACAGAACCTATACTTCTTTGATGTGCTACGTCGCTATCCAATGGTGGTGTGGTACCATATCCCAGAAGTGATTGCGGTCACCAAGATGGTGGAGTTCGACAGTTCACATGATATGAGGATACTTCAAGGTGAGCAACGCAAGGCGTAACGTAGCCCCTATTTTTCAGAAGGCTCGACCACTACAAGGTCGTAAGTATAGCATCATCATCCCTGCGGCTGGTGAAGGTGTGCGTATGAAGTCCTATGGGCCTAAACCGCTCATCAAGATTACTCCGAATCGCACTATCATTCAACACCAGTTAGATATCATAGCTGGTATGTTTGGGAAGTATGAGGTTATCCTGGTGGCTGGCTACGAAGCCTGTCGCGTGATGAACCAAATGCCACCTGATGTTGTCTGCGTTGAGAACGAGATGTATGCAGAGACTAATGTCCTACGTAGCATCGGGATGGGGCTAAGAGCAGCTACCACCGATAGTGTCTTAATAGTTTATGGCGACTTGGTGTTTAACACGGAGGCACTACAGTACAAGTTCAAAGATGAGTCTACTGTGATTATCGCCCCAAGTACCATGACAGACAATGAAGTTGGTTGCACTATCTCCAACGATGGTATCATAGAGAATGTGATGTACGACCTACCTAATAAGTGGGCACAGATTGCCTACTTCACTGGGCGTGAGCTACAACTGCTCAAGAACATTGCCTGGGCAGAAGGTAAGGAAAAGCTATTTGGCTTTGAGGCATTGAACTTCATCATCGAGCATGGAGGTAAGCTACATGCGGTGATGCCAACGGGTATCAAGGTCAATGACATGGACTCTTCCAAGGACTTAAAGACAGTGAAAGGAATATTATGAGTCATCTTGTAGACCAAGCTAGCGATGAGTTGGCGAAACGGTTTGAAGACATCTTGTCATACCGTAAAGGGGAAGAGGTAATACACTCAATGGTAGCTTATGATGAGTCGCTTATGAGACAGGGTCGTCTTGGATGGTGGTTCAAGCTATGGTTCAACAGTCCTAACACAATAAGTCAGGACGCTAACAGCACCATTATAGAAGAAGAGGGTGGGGCTGTTGATATTAGCATTACTGCTCTTTTGAAAAGCTGGAATCATGATATACGCTTTAGTGCAATCGACATACTAGTTGATTTTGAGGAGCATTTCAGAGGATTTATGAGTCGACGCCTAACCGAAGAGGCTTCCAAATGAAAATAGTAATCTCACATAAGCCAGGACAACCAATCTGGGATGGTGTAGCAGGTGCACTGTCTACCCTGGGTCACGAGGTCGTCGCATGGCAACCTAAGGTGAAACCTGTCAATGATATGGCTGTGGAAATATCACCAGATATGCTCATCATTGAGCCTGATGATGTGACGCACAGCTTTCCGGCTGCACTCGACCGCTGCGATGCCAAGTTGGTGATGATGGGGGTTGGCAGTTGGGATGAGTTAACACCAGACTTATTCTGTGTGACTCATCATACACCTGAAACCATACTTAAGAACCTGGATAGTCCCTGGGTGAGAATGACTCACTGTGCTGACTTAGCTCACTTTCCAATTGTGGACGGTGATGAACGCTACATGTCGGATGTACTATGTATTGTAGACCGTCCAATTGGTATAGAACAAATGGATGTCTTGTACAACCATATTGTAGATGGTGAGCGTGTTTTCGTTGTGGGTGAGTTCCGAGTACCCATGCCTCAGTATCTTGGCCAAGTCACAACTCGGGAAACATCACTCTTAATGGCATCGACAAAGTTGGGAATCTGCTTCGACGAACAACATCCACATGACTATGCCATCCGCGATACCCCCGTACACTCATCTGTCCCACCTGAACAGCTTAACCTTAGGGAAACTTATTACCATCGGGTAGCGGAAATCTTCGGTGTCCTGGGGTACGAAAAAGAGTCACAGAAAGCCATGGAGAAAGTGCCACAATGAGTCAGTTTGGTGTTTTAATAAAAGACCTAGTGCCATCACAGCATAATATTTTAATGGTGTCCTGCCTCAATCGCGTGGTGGACGAGGCACCGCATTTGAACCCTGTCCTCTTCACTGAGAATCCAGGGTTACCAACCGAGATAGCACGATTCCCCATCATGGGTATGATTGAGGCGTGGGGCTTCCGTGGGAAGCTAATCGCCACTGACTTGGAAACGGCATTTATTTTGAAGAAGCTGCCGTGTGCATCCGAAAAGTTCTTCTATGTGTGGGACTTGGAGTGGTTGTTCGCTCCTTCCTCTCGCTATGGATTGATGCATGCCGCATACTATGACAGTAACACCATCGTGCGTAGTGAACACCACGAGAAACTGATGACTAAGTGTTGGAAGCAACCCTACGCTATTCTAAAGGACTATGACCACAATGAGCTTATCAAAATCGTTACTCAGTAGAGCTAAGAAGTATCTGACGCTGGATGATACTGGTAAAGCTAAGTTCCTGCGTGAAGCATACGAAGAATGCCAGCATAGCATTCCAGAAATTGCCGAAGCATGTGGGACATACAATAACAAGATTCGGCGTGACCTCAAACGGTTCGGGATTCACATCCGCTCTCGTAGTGAGGCTCAGAAGTTAGCCCTGGCTAGTGGGCGGCATGAGCATCCGACTCAGGACAAGGGCCATACGGAAGAGTCCAAGATTAAGATGAGTGAGAAAATGTCGGAGGTCTATGACAATCTCAGTGATGCGGCAAAGAAAGAAAGGTCCGAGGCTGGCAAGGAACAGTGGAATCGCAAGTCTAAGGCCGAAAAGGAACTGTTCATTAAGACTGGGCAGGAGCATATACGCGAGGCCGCGAAGCACGGGTCTAAGCTGGAACGGTTTCTCCACAAGGAACTGTTGAAGGCTGGCTATCAGGTGAGTTGTCACGAAGTCCATATGGTGAAGAATCAGCGGCTTCATATTGACCTGTACGTGAAGGATTTGGCGACCATCATTGAGGTTGATGGGCCATCTCATGAACGTAATGTGTGGGGCACAAAGGAACTCACACAGACTAAAACGGCAGATGCCGAGAAGGATGCCCTGGTGCTGAACCTGGGTATGGTTCTCATACGAGTGAAACAGACTAAGTCGTTGTCGGCTAAGTTTAAGCGTGATGTGCTGGCAGAGTTGCTGGCTACTTTGGAAAGAGTGAAAACCAAGCGGCCCCGAGGGGATAACCGCTACATTGTACTGGGAGATAAGTAATGGCTGAAACAGTTGCTAAGTTACGTGACAAGTTAGTAGCCCTGGGCATGCCCCGAGAAAAGGCGAATAAAGTCAAGGGGAAGGCCAATGTCATTGAGGCTCTTGAGAAACTACAAAACGAGAAGGTTGTAGAATCCCGTAAGGATATGATTGAACAAGAAGCTCTTGTGTCAAACTTTGAAGACTCATTAGAGGGCGACGACGATGAGCCTATCGTCCTTGAGGATATGTTTGAAGCTGTCTCGGATACCCCGGCAGAGGAAACTGATGATGAGCCGCCCATGGGTGTTGAGCATCCTCGGTGGACAGAGCATGTGCTGAACTCGCTCTGTGACGATGAGAAGTACGACGAGAAGACTCCTGTGGTTAATGGGTTGCGTCGTATAGTTGAATCTCAGGTGGGCGAAATTGTCGAATCCGACAGTGACCTGATGGCATGCTCCCATGATAAGCTAGCTGTGGTGAAGCATACGATATCTGTGGCGTGGAACTTTGACAAGCAGGACATTCGCGTATTCTCAAGCATAGCCAGTGCCACACCCTCGAATGCTGGCGAGTACATTGACTATCTCTTTGCCGCAGCAGACACGATGGCAGAGAGTCGTGCACTCAAAAGACTTCTGAAATTAAATAAGATTTTAGTAGCAGAAGAGGCTAGCAAGGGGTATAATAATGTAGAGCCCGCGTTTACTGACGCAGTAAGCGATGGTGCTAATGATGGACAGTTGGCAGTATTAGAAACCTTGTGTGGTGACCCGAAACGGGGATTGGATATTAACATTAACAAGTTGATTGAAGCCGAAATCGGCAGTCCTAAACCCGCCGCAGACCTCTCTGGTGCTAATGTCGCTAGCTTGATTCAAGCAGTGTCTAAATTACAGGGTGAACCCGATAACATCCCCGAAGAGTTGCGGGGATACGACTCTAGTTGGAGGACTAAGTAATGTTGAAAGCTCAAAAGAAAGTGAACTCATCCGTCATCGTCGAAGCAGAAGGTGACAACATTGTTGAATTGTGGGAGGAGTTAGCAAAGCTCCAAGAGGTTTTTGAAGAAGCTAGCTGCGGCTGCTGCTCCAAGACTAATCTGCGTTTCGTAGTCCGTCAGAATGCTGACGAAGATAAGTTCTACGAACTGCACTGCAAGGACTGTTATGCCCGACTCGTATTTGGTGCTACCAAAAAGGGCAAAGGTCTGTATCCTAAACGTCGATGGGACGCTCTCTCGGATAGCGAGAAGAAGAACCGAGCCGACCAAGAAGATGACTGCAAGAATGGTTATCTTCCCAACCGTGGTTGGTACAAGTGGGTGAAGAAGGAAGACTAAGGTGTAGTCACCACACCTGTTTGGTGACATTAAGTTTTAGGAGGTAGAACCCTATGACTGATGCTGAAAAATCTGCACGAAAGTTTGATGAGGCTATCGAAGTCTTAGCTGCAAAAGCAAAGGAGAGTAGCACATCTGGAGAGGCTATGCAGTTCACACAAGCTGCATTAAACCTCGCACATGCCAAAAGTAAACTATTTACCTTGCACGAACCTGATTAAGGTTTCTTCCCACAACCCTTGCATTCCTCATCCCCCTGTCGCTTGTTCTTAGTGGCAGGGGGATTTTTCTTTGGCTTGGGTGGACCTTTTAATGCTGGTCTATCATCCTGGCTAATGTTCTTCCACTTCGGAGGAACCAACGGACATCTTGTAGTAGCCCATGCCAGCTTATTCCACGCCTCGCCCTCCATCTTAATGAAGCAACCGCACACATTGCACCGCGACTGTTCCCCATCGAAGTGTTCGCATGGCTTGCAGATATTCTCATAGATGTACTTGATGAGCTTAGCTGGACGCATAGGCTTGCCAGCAGCCTTCCACTCCCTACGTTCCCGCACATAGTTAACACCCTGTGCAGCTAGGCTAGGCTTCTTCATTTCTTCTTTACCTCATGGTCTGCATAACCAACATGAGCGATTGAGAATCTAGCCTTCAAAACCCTGTCTCTAAAAGTTTGGCAGATACATCCAGTTAGCCGAACTTGTTTATCGTCCGTGTAGCGAAGCGTGAACCAGGGAGGTTCGATAGCCTCAAGAACTTTGCGTGATGTTCGCCAGATGCCAGTGTGGAATGCGTTGTACGACGCCCATCCCTCTTCGTGAGTGCGGCCTATCGGATACTCACAACACACCACATCAGCCTCAGCCTCTAACCATGGTCGCATCTGTGTCTGGATAGGCTTCAAGTCATTATCGCAGAAGATGAAGTGGTTGAAGTTAGAGGCAAGGGCCATCTCTATATAGGCATTGTAAACAGTGTGCTCTGCCTTAGTCTTCTCATTGAGAGACATCACGTTGTGCACACCAATATTGCTTAGCCACCGCGTCAACTTGCATGTGGCAGTGTCGTTGGGATACGATAGAATAATAGCGGCATGTTTCTCGGGCTTGAACATTACATATACCTTTCCTGAATCTTCTCCGCAATCCATGGCATGCGGTTATCCTCTGTAGAATGGAACAGCCCTGAGCGACTATCTAAATCTGCCTCAGGCACAAGTGTCGGCGGGTCAACATAGTCCCACGGATAGTTCCCAGGTTTAAGCTGAGTATGCCATCCAGGCTGACCAGATGCTGCCGACGTTTGAATATCATATGGGTACGAGTCGGGGGCCTCCCATACATACAGTGCGTCATCGACACCATGGTAACCACTGACCTGCGTATAGTCAGAGCATTCCCATCCCATGTAATGGGCATGCCCTGTATGCGGCACATAGTGAGGATTGATAGCGATACCCGTGATACCACCTGTGGTACCAACTGTTGTGTAATCACACGAACCAACATACCCGCTATCGTCAGCACATTCTTCACTAGTACACCAACCAACAATAGTTCGACCACAACTGTCGGGAAGGATTCTCCAACCTCGACGCAACGTGCCACCATTGTACATCTTGATGGTGCCAATGGGGTCATCATAGCAGTCGGACGTTACAAGACCAGAGCCATAATTGTCCAGCTTGACAGTCAGCTTGTCACCAGACCAAATAGCTAAGTCTTGGTTGGGCGAAGGAGGAACCCATACGGGGAACGCAGCCTCTTCCTCTGTCAGATATTGTGGACCAGACGATTGATGTGGAGCCCGAATAGGAGTCACATGAACGAGTCGAGCAACATCAGCCTCTTGGTTGACCCATCCGCCTACTCCGGTGGGTTCTTTAACTTCTACCCATACCTCATCGCTCGGAATCGTTTTAACGTACCAGTCGGCAGCAGCTTGGTTATACTCTATGTAGACCGGTGTTCCCGATGGATAACGTAACGCTAACTCTGTCAGGCTACGCACGGGAGTCGGAACATTGGCTAAGAGGTTCGGAGGCAATGGACTGCCGTCTGTGAGTAACCGGTCAACAGTCACATTCAAGGTGTATCTGCCAAACTCACCATCTTGCAAAAACGGGTTAGCTAAGCCGCTTTCCTTGACGGTTGCCTTCTCAAAGATGTTGGATGGCCATCCGATAATATCGTAAACAGGCTCACTATTATCTTCATCGCAACATCCTGTCAATGGATAGTTACCAGATACAACTTGGAATGCCCAGCCAGGGGTCATACGAGACACGCCTGTTATCTGAACATCACCTTCATGCATATCTGGGTTATTCGGCCAAGAGAATGTTAGGTCTGCTGTTTGGGTGTTATTGCAAGCATCGTCCAATGCACACAGCGATGGGTCACCGGTTTTAGTAATCGCTGTGTATTGAGATTCCTGCACACCACTAGTAGTGCTACCACTTCCAGGTGCAGTAATGATGATATGCTGTCTATGGAACGGGTCAAAGTAGGTGGCGATTCTATCTCCACTAACTGGACTCAGGTTCATAAAGTCAACAGCAGTGATAACACCTGTTTCTAGCGTACCACCTGTCGCATCAACCAAGCCATCAGCACCCTTATAGGTAATAGCTGGCCCCCATCCAGGCTGCATCTCATACCCTATGATGTTACCATCATCATCAGTCTGAGGGTCATAATTCCCATTGGCTGTGAACCCCTGGAAAACTGAGTAGGTGAGGCGGTAAGAAGGTGGGGCAGTCCAGCAATTTCGCTCATCATCCCACCTGAGGTCAATCGGACCAACCTTCCATGTCTGGGGTTTACGCATCCAGTGGTCAATGAACTTAGTGGGGTCATCAGCACTGGCGGGTACAGGTCGACCATCAAGGTCGAATCCCCAGCCACCAACAATAACCGGACCACGAATGACCATTGGTCGCTGACCACCCTCTGTAGGATAGTCTTGGTTTTTCAGAGAGTCGAAACCGGAACCTGTACCAAGGGCAGAGAAGCCCATCAGCAGCCCACCAGTACCAGTTGGGGCACTTAAGCCACGTGCTATAATATCAACATCGTGACCATGGTCAGGAGTATTGCTATATCCAGATTGCGGGAATCCATTGGTTATGGCGAATGCGTTAAGATATGTACTACTGATGAGGTTGTCATAGGCATTCGTAACCCATTGGGAGAATCCGGTAATACCAGTATTGGCGGCACCAGTCCCATACACACCTGTATCCACGACAGAATTAAGGGGCGGTTGTGCCCCCTTGGGTTGTGTCCATCCACCTACATCCTCGCCCAGGCCAGGATAGATATGGTCCTTCTTATTGTCTTGATATTGCGGAAGATTACTCTCTCCATCTACCTCGGCTGGTCTGAACAGGGCATCCCAACTACAGATAGCCTTATCTGAATAATCAAAGATACCACCCCCAGCCAGTTCACTGGGGATTTCACTCAGGGGCTCAGTCGCTATACAGGTACGCATGTAGTTACCTGTGTCGGCAATACCAGTACCCGTGGCAGATGTCTCGGCTGTCCATTTGTAATAGGAGCCGACCAGTGCTTCGTGCGGTGAGCGTGCTGGCCCTGCCATCACACCAACATCCACACCTTCTTCGTTCAGCCCCTTGAGTCGCCTAGACTCAGCAGCCACCATACCTTCATGGCTACGTGTCTTCGCAAGCTTAAGAACATTCTTCCTGTCCTTATGGACAGTCATAGCGTTCTGGCTGATTTTCTGCAACCGACCAGCGTTGTACTTGGCAAACTTACCATACTGAGGAGTGTGAGTCCTCATAGCATAGGTAGTAGATACGCCCCCAGGCCCAACATTGACAGATACATTGGTGATATTGGGTCCATAGGTACCATCCCAACCACCAATTGGCACGTTGTAGTAATCTACGTTAAAGGAGCCCAACGATTGATGTGGCTGATTATAGTTAGTGGCAGAGGTTGTGCGATGTTCAACAAGATGTGTGCCAGGACCATAGAATCCCTGACCTAGTGCAAGTAACTCTGTACCGCCAGGAAGTGTAGGATAGCCAGGGGCATTGATATCGCCCATCTCCCCTACCTGACGCTGTGTGATACCCTCATCTGCTATCGCCTGACCGGCAAGATTCATCAGTCGATAATTCCCATACTGCCATGGAACAAGACCATCGTCTGTTTCAATCTTAATCTGCCCAGCCGGTCCCTCTGTTATCCAAGGACCATAGCGAAGGATGTTACTCTTTAAACCAAATGCCGCAGCATCAGGAATGTAACCAGATGTTGGAATAACATAGTCTGCCATCTTATTTGCCGGTGCAGATAAAAGCTTTTTAATCTTATCTCTCACCTTGGCAATCGCAGCAACACGTGCCGGTCCCGCTGGAAGTTTCTCAGCAGCAAAGTACTCCATAAGTAATGGGACTGAACGTATCCCAGGCATCCCAAGACTATCTGGTAGCTCATGAACCGGGGCGGGGAGTTCCAGTACAACACGTGGACTGAATCTGGTATCATAGTCCATGTATGCATACTCAGGTTCAGCAGTAGCTCGTATCCATGTGCCCCCACTGTACTGGATATAATCGTCAGAGCTAAACTTCGTCATGTCGAAGTCTCGCGTACCGCTTGCGACTATCCTCCACGTTTCATCCAAGTCTGGGTCTTCACGCTTATCATAGAAGTCCACCACACGGACGATGTCAGAATTGAAGCGAACCATCGCTCCATACCTACCATCATCAAGCTGGAAGAATGGGGCTCCCGATATTTGGTCTGTCGGTAAGCCTATAATACCCGTTTGTTCTGTCCAGCCACCGTCACTAGGCTCCTCACTTGTGAGGATTTGGAAGCTTTCTCCGTCCGTTCTCAGTGCAGTGTACGGTACCCGCACTTGGAACTTCCTGGCATAGTTGGAGGCAAACGAGTTTATCCATGAATAGATTGACTGTAGGTCTTGGGCCAAGTCTGCTTCCTCAGCAACCTGACTCTTGACCTTACCGGCGTTTGGATGCATCTGCTGGAAGTCTCTAGGTAACACTTGTGCGTTATTGTCTAAGATGGCCTTAGCAGCACGTACAAAGTTTAATGGGGCAACAGCTTCTATATCTGGGGGATATGCCCTCATTGCCTCACTGGCATAAAGGGTACCAGCAGCGTCAAGATAGGATGTGGCATAAGATGACCACGTATCATACCCGCCCAAAGCAGCCATCATCTCTAACTCGGTGATGGTCACCACTCCGGTGGTCAGTGGATAGGCTAGCTGGGAATTAACCTTGTCAGTATAAACCTTGATACCCCAACCGTTGTTCCTATCCTTAAACGGCATTATGATATCACCATTGTCATACTTACCGAAGTAGGGCAGGATTACATCATCAGCAGACTCATTCTCTGTTTCATAGCAGTCTCCTAACTGACAAATATCATCCCCTTCGCCATCTGGGTCATCGCTCTGACCTATTTGGTAAACGGTCTGCTTCTCGCCACCCAGGACGAAAGCAGCGGTGGGTTCATTTCGGAGTTCCTTACCCTGGCTGGCACTAATATATCCATCACCATCACCTATGAACTGACCGATAGCATCTACATTAATCTGGTCTGTTCTCCTGGCGGTACGAATTTTGATGAACTTGGAAATGCCACTACTGGATAGTCCAGGCTGAACGACTGGGATTAGCTCTACATAATAGTCATATCCAGCCGCATCGCACACCTGTTGAATGGCATCCATCAAGTTTATGTTAGAACCAGAGAGCCGCCAGTTATCTGGCATGACTGGCAGTTCACTGATATCGACCAAATACTCACTCAGGAAGTTACTCAAACCAGAGAAAGGCCCCAGTGCCTCAATCTGGTCGTACCCCATAATTCCCATACCAAGGGCAGAGTCAGCACCACGGTACATCACTCGACCATATGGCGACCAATTATTACGCAGTCTAGGATGAGAGTTAAGAAGTAAGTTGATAGCAAGTGCGAGTCGATTCCACTGCACTCCATTATCATTGTTTACCGCACCACCGAAACCACCAGCGGGACTACCGAATGTTGCACCGTCAGGACCGAAGTTCCCAGGTAAGTATCCGCCCGTTGTAGCGTCATAAGAATAGGCGGGTGCTGACGAACCAAAGCCCTCCATAAAACCAAAGGCATTTACCAAGTTATATGGGCCAGTAGACTCACTCCATCCTGCACCACCAACCGCACCAGCATAGTTATCAATGATTACTTGTGTACCCTCTAGAAGTAGGCGAGGGTCAGAAATCTTCACTCCATAAGTTGGGTTGGCAGTGTTGCCACGGTTCTGAGTCCATGATTGAATGATACCACAGTATTCAAAGTCACCCACTCGGAAGTATACAGGGCAACCTTCAATATCTAAGGCTGCTCGTACAAGGGTATCCCCAGTGTTCTCCTTTGTACCAGAGTATTGGGTGCCATTAGCCCTCTGCCATCGGTCCATCCCAAAGAAACCAGGGTCGACAGCAGTGGTGGTTTGCTTGCTAAGACTATCATCCCAATATGTCTTGTATGCACCCGCAGGTGATGTACATGTATCCTCTGCCAAGTGAACTGTTAGCTCACTCTGCTGAGAATTCCATCCCATAGACAGGGAGAAAGACATAACGCTACACCCAAGGAATAGCGTATGGTCATATGGTCCGTGGATACTCTCTGTGGTCATCCCTAATTTTGAGTATTGACCAACAGTTAAATCGCTCCACTGTTCTAGGGTAAGGTTACCCCAGAATAAGGGACATGAGTTTGGCATGTGTCATAATCCTTAGCAAAGTGACGTTCCTGATGTACCACAGTTGATAAATGTCCAACCAACCTGTCTCGAATATCGGCCTGTAGTCCAGTCCCAGTTCTCTACATTATTATGTAGGAAAACCGTATCATATGTCGCCTGTAAATCTTGTTCAAACGCACATAATATTGGGTCAACCTGATTCTTAGGGCTACTGGCATAGATAGCCGCAATGTTTCCTGTTGTGGTTGGGCAAATAGTCACCGGAGGCATGACTGCCTCGATTGTTACATCTCTTGTGCTATGTGTACGTGTATTGATATCTTGTAAAATCGGTCCAGATACTCGTCCTAAGACCACCAGCGATGCAAACACATCAGACGGGTGAGTATCCTGTACCGAGAACACTTCCGACAAAGCCCCAGTGATGCAGGTTTGCGGCCTGTCATCATACGTGTACGAATAGGAAATAGAGCCCTGACTGGGAGACTTCCCCAAGGTAGTGGTCAAGGGATTGATATTAAGGTTGCGGTTAGCTATCGGCTCGACTGCAAGCTGTGCCCGAGAGTATAGTCTATCGGCTACCACAGTCCAGTAGCTACTAGCTGACGTATACTTATCCTCGGTGATAGTGAAGTCACCAGCAGTTCCAGTGGTGGGGCTACCATAATCTCTAGTTTCCACACCTTGGATGTTACCATCAATAGACACTGTAGTAAGGTCAGTATCTACGGTAGTGCTGACATTAGCAGTCCAATCCTCTATAGCATGGCTAGGAACCCCACTCTCTCCCGTACTCATAACAATCCACGACTCACTTACAGAAAAGGAGCCATTGTATTCATCGAGAGTATTAGTCCTCATATGATTGTAGGCATTGAAAATGCTAGGGTCTAGATTAAACGCACCACCAGAAATATATGTGTCATCAAAGCCCAGTCTGGTTAGGACGAAGTCTCTAGCTTGCTCATACCCTTCACCACTAACCGCACCATTATTATACTGTCGTCTTCCGTGGGCACTTACGTTGTGCGTCATTCTCAGTAGGTACGGGCTTTTGTCAATATCATAGTACTCGCCATCCTTGGGCTGCTGAATGTTTCCCGTCCCTGTTGCGGTTGAAAGGTCAAGTGTATAGCGAGAGACATCCTCCATGAACTCGATAGTCCACTCATCTGAGGCATCATCAATAAAGGGGGCGTTTCCGCTAACATCGAACTCCATCTCGATAGTGTAGGTTGAGTGCGTTACCCAGTTGTTAGTGGTGGGCGGTAGATTAATAGCATTAATTCGTGGATAGCATTCCAGAAGACCGCTCGCACCACAGTTCACGTAGAATCGCTGGCCTTCGGTGGAGAAAGCGTCGACCAACTCATCTTGTAACGCATCAACTACTACAATATCTCCGAATGTGTCCGGTTGAGCAGTAAGCGTTCCCTCTAATGTTAGTTGCACAACATGACCAACGGGAACTCCCCCATTAGTCTTATTGAATTGGTGTTGGTATGTCATTAAGGGCACAGGGGAAAAGCTATAGCTCCCATATGTCATTGTTACGTTAGTGGCCATTATCCTTACCTTGTTCCTGCTGGTTTCATATCATTATTGACGTTCTCTTGTCCTAGTGGGTCAACACCCTTCATAGTCCTTTGCTCAATTAGCTCCTCGATAGCTGGACGAACTTGGTCAACAAGCTGTTGGGCCAGTGCAGTCCCGCCATTAACAACAATATTCATACTGTGTTCACCAGTCAACATGATGTTTTCTGGGATACGCCCAAGGGTTTCGTTTAAGCCACCAAGAGTTTCCTTGATAACTCCCGCACCCTCTAATAGTGCCTCACCAGCCTCCTTAAAGGAGGCTGTAGAGTTGGCTATCAATTTAGCCGCTTCATCAAACTTGGCAAAGTCTTCCCTTGTTAATGCTTCACCAAGTGCTTTCTTCTCAGCCTCTTTACGAGCCTCCACCTCTCCAGGCAAGCCCTTGGCACGGTCTTTGGCGATGTCTGCCTGTATTTGAGCCGCTTCCTCTTGTCGTTTAGCAGCATCCTTAGCTTGCTGAATAGCCTTCTTGCCTTCTGGTGTATCCTGAGCTTCGGCACCTAGGTCGGTAAGGAACTTTCGATACTCATCTGCCTCCTGACCTTTAAGGCCACTCTGTCTGACAGACACATCAATACCAGTTTGCCTGACCTGTTTAGTCAACTGTCTCCGCTTCTCTTCTCCTCCAGCAATGAAACCTATCTCGGGAGCAAACTTCTGAGCCCTACCTATATCCTTCGCCGTTGCGGTTTTTGGAGCAAACAGTGTCTTCAGGGTGGATATCCCACTACGTTCTAATTCTCTACGGTCTTTAGCCGAACCACCTATGATGGTATCGACAAGATTCTGACCAGCCTTTTGTCTCGCTTGTACCTTATTGAAATCACTGATAGCGGCGTCTAGCGATACCGTGTCCTTTGATAAAATGTCTAACTGCTTCTGTGCATTGCGTAACTCTGCTGTATTAGCATGCATAGCTTGCTGATTGGCATCAAGCATTTGGGTATTCTTATCCCTGGCAGCTTGTAAAGCCTGATTCTCATCGGGGGCACCTAGTGTTGGTGATACCGGGGAAAATAGCGGTGATGTTGCACCAATCCCAAGAGGTAAACTGGGAAGAGGGGCTGTCTTAGTGGCTTGGATATCCGACTCAGTCTTAGATATACTCTTGTCTAGCTCCTTTATCTCATCCGTAAGGGCTACTATCCTACGACTTTCATTATGCCTCTCGACATTAGCCTCATTTCTAGGTTTAGTATCAAATTCCCAGGCAGCATAACCACCAGACAACGTATTTAACCATGAATTGTCTATCCTGTTCTGAGCTTCGTCCTGCCTATTTCTAGCATCAACAACCCTGTCGGTGGCGATGTCCCTAGCACTAAACGCAATCCTTCTTTCGGTCTGTTGTAGGTCAAGCTTTTTCTCTAACTCGACAAGCTTCTCTTGTCTCTTTGCTCCTTCTACAACTTCGTCTATCCCCTTGGGGAATGGAGCCCTTTCAGATGCAGTGGGAAGGGACACAGGTTCCCCAAGCCTCTTTCGCTGAGCCTCTAACCTATCCCGTTCATCTAATGCCCTGCGTACTCGGTCACCAGCGGTGGCTGGTGTAATCTCTGTAGCATCTGGCAGTTTAGTGGCAGATAATTGGGCAAGAAGGTCATCTCCCTGAGGTGCTAAACTTTCCAACTGACTTTTTAGGCCCCTGGTCTTATCCTCAAACGTCAACTCCTTACCAAGTGCCTGAGCAATTTTGTTTTCATTCTTAATTCGCTTCTGGTTAACACTCTCTTGTTGTGCCGCTACCTTCTCATTAACCTGAATAATCTGGTTCCAGCTTTCGACATATCTCTTCTCGATATCGTTGAGAGCCTTCACTATCTCAGAGCCAGCAGTTGTTAGATTCTTAGCAAGTTGACCGGTGGCTTTCTCGACGAGCCCACCACCCAATAACCTATCCTCAAGGCGAGACTGTGTACCTTTGATATTACCAGTCTGGAATTCGGTAGCCTTTGTTCGCACTCTGTCAATCGCATCTTGAGATACACCAGCTTCTACAGCCTTGGCCAGTAGTGAACTTAGCTTATCCCCAAAGATAGTCTCTGCACTGTCTGCCCCAGGCTTAGCAGATTCCCTTAGGGTTGAAGTGGCAACATCCTTTAACCCCTCTTGGAGGAACTTCAATCCACGAGCCTCATCCCTAAGCCGACTACCTACGTTAGTTTTACCTATAGTTCTGTCTAGTCTATCGAATGTCTTAGTCAAGTCACCCTGAGAAGCAGCGTTGAAGTTCTCAAACGGATTTCTCCTCGCAGGGGCTTGCAATTGTGCCTGACCACCGAGTAATTCAGTAGCAGTCCTATTGATAGCCTGAGTATACTCAATATGGGCCTGAGCAGCATACTTCACACTATCTGCGGTATCCTTAAGTAGCTGATTTAGGATGAGTATTTCCGTGTTAGCTTTTTGAACCTCTGTATCTAGAGTAGCTTGCTTAGCTAACTCTTCTCGTATCTTTTCCCATGCACCACGTGCAGTAGCTGTTGTCCTAATAAGCTTGGACTGCTCATCATCCATCTTAGAGAGTTGCAAGGTAAGAGATGCAGCCCTACCCTCGCTCTCACCGAATGCAAGAACATCAATCAAACCTTCTCGACCCTCAGTCAGTTGCTCAAACGTCAGGTCAGCATTCTTCCTCAATTCTGAAATAATTGTATCTTGAGCCTTGGCAAACGCTGGCTGTGCCTGTTGGAATGTCGCACGGCCCTGTGCACGGGTAGCTCTAAACCTAGCTTGCTTTTCTGCTACCCTTTCCTCATTCAATGTTTTACGACCCTGGATTGCCTGTTTAATACCAGGAACATCCTCTAAGAAATCAGGAGTAAACTTACGTAGGTCTACGAACTCAGAAGCAAATGAGAAGGGGTCAAGCGTTGCAATAGCAGTACCAATCTCAGAAACTACCTGTTTCCCCAAACCTCTCTCGGCAGCTAAGTCAGCAGCACCAGCCCTGCGACCAATGTTTACATCACCTATGGCAAACAATCGAGTAAAGCTAGCAAGTGAGCTAGAGCCATCACGCTGAACCTCATTATAGTTCTTTAACTCTTTACCTATCTTATTAAAGGCATCATCTAAGTCTTTCAGACTTCCTGATTTCTCGAACTTCTTGAGTGCATCGTCTAACGACTTCAGGGAGTTAGATACATTCTCAGTAGCTATTTCTACTGCCCTAGCTTGCTTAGCTGATAAAGCCCCACTCGCCCCGACAATTCCACCGACTACCGCACCTGGGGCTCCACCAAACTGAGCACCAGTTGCAGCACCAAGTAAGCCACCGGATACAGCAGAACCTAAACCTACTGAACCAGCAGACCGACCACCTTGTTTTTCGATAGCCTCTTGAAGTAGTGGTGCGGCAAGAAAGGCACCAAAGAGGGCGTTATCACCAAACTTACCTTTGAGCCTACCTGCGAATCCTTGTTTGGGGGCACTCTTACCAGCGGCAAGACCAGCCCTAGTGGCAGCGATGGCATCACCAGACCTCTTCATCTCCCTTCGATAAGCCTGTTGAGCTTTCTTGGTTTGATGAGTGGTCGCCTCTACTCTTTTCAGTTCACGGTCAAGCACACGTAGGCCAGCCGCTGCCGCAGGAGTTTTCAACCTTGCAGATGCCTGTCGTCGAGCATCAATCTGACCAGCTATCCTCCCAGGAATACTCTGAATGCCAGCAACTGCACGGTTGCCAGCACTAGCAAGTCCAGCCACTCCTCTATCAGCAAGACCTATGCCGCGACCAGCCAACGCTCGGCCTCTTGAGGCTACGGCTTGACCGGCACCAGTTACTCTACCAACTACAGCTTGACCAGCAGCCCTAGCTCTATCAAGTGCCCCAGGCCCACTAGCAATAGGCACTCTTGTTGGCGGCAGGGCAGACGGTAATATCTGTCGACCAGCAGAGGGCGTAGTGGTAGCATACCTCTGGGCTTGCTGTGACGCACTTAACTTCTGAGAGTCAATGATAGCCTTAGACTGTCTCTTAGCTACTTGCTGCGAAAGTTGATTGCGTTTGTTCTCAGCTATTGCCGTTTTCTTAGAAGCCACCTCAAGTTTCTTAGCTTCTACAGCACGCTGCTTATCTATCCGCAGAAGTTCCTTCTCAAGGTTAACACCAGCGTCAGGTCTTTTACTTGCCTGAGCCCGTGCTGTTCCAATAAGAGCTTGCGTGGTGAACCCAAGATTACGGGACGTACCCGCTGTCTCACGACCTCTCCTAAGTGCCTGTTCAGTTTGCCTTCTTATATTGTCAGAAAGGCCACCTCTTTCCATACCTACAAGGCCACCGCGATTGTAACCCCTAAGCTTCTCAGTGGAGTCTTTACGGATAACGAACGACCCAGGCTCAAGATTAGCGGGAACGGTATCGGTGTTGCCTTGGCCAGGAACAATTTGTGTCCCAGGTGGCAGTCCGGTGCCACCAGTTCCTGCACGACTCGCGTTATTCATTGCCATCAGTCGAGACAAGCCCTGCCGCTTAGCCTCGTCTGCTGGTACTACACCCTCACCGGGAGTTAAGATGGTATTCGGGGCACCGAATCCACCAAGGGCTCGTGCTATTTGGGTGGTACGGCTTCGGCTAGCACGGGCTCTTTGTCTAAATCCACCTCTTTTGACTACTGTAGGAATCTCATTAGGACGCTCTGCTGCATAGTTGGCTACTTTAGTAGCCAGCCCACTGAATGATTTGTCATTAACCGATATTTTAGCATCAGCATGCACTACATTATTAGGCAGGGGGCCAAACAACCTATTGAATGATGGCCTTTGAGCAGGCCCAATAACAAAGTCTAGAGTGTCCTTGCCAGCAGGAGTTTTAGCCTTTTGCCGATAGGTATTCGTAGCAACTGCAACTGTACCTTCAAACAACTGCCCCAAGAGAGATTTCTTATTCATTCTCTCCATAAGTTCATCGCCCTTACCCTTGACATTAGGGGCGAAGAACGGTATAAATTCATTAGCAGCTATCTCTAAGGCTCTGAACAAATGCTTTCTAATGATAGGTTCAAATTTCTTCCTAGCATCATCACCTATCCCGAATGCTCTAGTAGGTGCAAGGAACTTCTCAACCCCATACTCCCTGACTATCTTACTTGGGCCTTTGACTATAGCCCCCTCTGGAACCTGACCCTTTTTAAACTGCCCAGCTTTCCCCTTGACTTTTTGCTGAACCGATACATTCTTACTAATTCTATTTAACGCAGATTGCCCTCTGCCTGGGCGTGGTGTATTTCTATCATATAGAGTTGGGTCAAGTGTATTTCTAACCAACCTTCTCTGAGTATCTGCATCAAGACCCTTAAAGCTCTTGGCGGATAGAAACTTAGGTCTATCTGACACAGACTTAGACTGGCGGGGGTCATCAAAGAATAGTCCCGCAACTGTTCTACGTGCCCGAATGTTCACCCTCTCTTGGTTTTCTGGTGTCTTTCGCTCAGCGGTTTTTATTCCTGGCACACCAGTACCGGTACGAGGAGCCTGTGCAAGAGTCGGTATCCCAGGAATATGTTCTGGTGACCTCCTAGGAGGTCGAGCCAGTGTGGGGAGCCCCTTCAACCCACCGTTGAACATACGGTCCAGGTTTCTTTCGCCTACCCTCTTCACACCCTCACGATTGACAACATACTCACCGTCTTCAACAGATGCCAGCAGATTATCTCGTTCGCCCCGTGGACCGCGAATCATACCACCGCTAGCAAATGCACCTACATAGCCACCCTTGTTCTTTCTTACTTTACCCTTACCTAACACTCCAGCAGAAACTGGAGTCTTGCCAATACTGGCCTTAACCATCTTAGCTAACTCTTGTACCGCAGCAGTATTCTTCTTAATCTCGCCAGAGTTAGCCTGGGTACTCTTCGTTTGCTCTTTCTGTAGAGTCTTAGCCTCAGGGTCAGGTGCCAACCCACTGATGAAACCAGGGATAATCTGCTTCAACGCACCGATACCCTTAACGGCACCAAGTGCAGTGATGATAGGAAGGATAGGCTTTGCAGCTTTTGCAATCTTAATAAAGCCGCTAGCTAGTCCCAACACCGAGTCTGCGATGGCTTTAAACGATTCGGTCTGTGTAATTTCACGGATAAGAGCTAAAAACTCCTCCTTGACCCGCTGGACGCGAACCTCAAGGGTCTGTAAGGCTGCGGCACTCTGGGTTGTCAGAGAGTTCGCCCCTCGTTGAGCCGTGAGGTACGCTTCCTGGGCTGTAGCAAACTCCTTAATAAGCGGAATGAACTTACCAATCTGACGGAAACCACCCAACTGTTCACCTAACGCTGCGAACCGGATGTCTCTGGTTTCCAAGTCTTTTAGCCCCTCATTGAGTCTCCGAACAGCTTCAAAGACACCAACGAACCTTCCCCTATTATCGCTAAGCTGAATACCAAACTGTTTCAAATACTGGATGGTACTCTTCCGCTGAATACGACTAAAGATTGTTCTCAGACCAGTAGCAATACTCTCGGCACTTTCACGTGTCGTCGCACGTACTGATGTGAAGAGAGCAATAAACTGCTGTAGCTGCTTCTGCCCACTCAATAGTGAGCCATCTAAATCTTGAACACCACGAGATGCCGCTGCGAACACACCACCAGCACGACGAATAGCAGCAACAATATCTTCCGCCTCAACGGCGAACTTACCAGCTACCGCATTGATAGAGCCAAGAGAACCTTCTAAGTCTTTAGTCTCTAACCTAAACTGACGTAGGGATGCAATGGCACCCTCCGCAGTTTGCTGAATGTTATTGAAAGTAGGAGCTAGCGTAGTCTTAGCCAGGGCTTCCAATGCAATCTTAGTGTCCCGTGCTGACAAGCCAGCTTGGGCTAAAATACGAGACACATCAATCAAGTCGGATGATGCGGCTCCAAATTGTGTGGAAAGGCGAGTTATCTCATCGGTCAACGACTTCAAATTCTTAGCTGATGTGCCCGTGACCTGAGATACCTTGGCGAGTTGACGTTCAAACGAGATTGCTGCTCCGGTGGCCTTTGTCACCGCACCAATAAACCCGAAGATGATACCGGTGGCGATTGAGAAACCCGCGAAACGACGAACAGCAAGACCAGCAACCTCACCAAACTTAGTAAGCTTAGTGGTAGCTACATCTGTAGCCTGACCAACCTTCGTCATGCTAGCACTAGCCTTGTCGGCTGACTTAGCCACGGCGTTCATACCTTGGCTAGCTTTCTTAGCATCGCCCCCCATGGACTTGACAGCAGCAGCCGCCTTAGGGTCCATAGTTACCTTGATGGGGGCGGAAATACCAGCAATCTGCTGCTTGATATTCTTAACTACAGCCGATAAGTTAGCGGGGCCTTGTAGATGAAGTTGGGCAGTAAGGTCGAATCCACCAGCCATTGAAAAGTTGTCCTATAAAAGTAGCGTAATACCTCTAATGGGCACTTAACACTGTCCAGTATGACTGCTATCCGTTCTCCCACTATATTATACACAAAACACGGCTAGGCGTCCAAGTTATAGTTGTAGACCTCGAAAGACCTGTTTGCACTATTCGCGGCGTCCTCATAGTGATTAGCAGCATAGTGATACTGCATATCATTACCCGAGGTGGATACTGTTACCGTCAGTGTGGAAACCGTGGTAATATCAAAACCACCAGAAAAGATATTACATGTCACTACCCCGGTAGAGTCATTCCAGTTGACCCGAATATAATACCTAGTGCCTACAGAAAGAACTCCAGCACCAGTTTCCTGGTTAGACGACGCACCATCTACAAACTCGTACAACTGCATCCTTACAGTATCACCCCTGTATCTTAGGTACATGCGTTCATAGGTGTTAACTGCCATATCATATACACCAGCCAAATTAGTGGAGATACACCACGGAAACATCAGGGCAGCACCACCTGAGTTACCTATAAACTCAAACTCGTGAGTGAAACCGGGAGAAATCCCATTAACACCCTTGTCTATATAGGCATATGAAACCCCTTGGTTACGAGTTAAAGAGGCTGTTAGCTTAGTAGCGGAAACCACCTCTATATCGTTAGTCCCATTCTCAACTACCGTATAAGCATTGAAGCCATGAGGACGATAGATTCTTCCAGTCGGCATATATATGGCCGCACCTGGACGCCGCAGGGGGTAGTGACAGCCATTATTCATCTTCTTTCTTTGCTTTCGGAGGACGACCACGCCGCTTAGGCTTCTCTTCCTCTTCTTCTTTCTTGACGGGTTCGACAGTCTTACCAGCTTTGGTAAACGGTTTACGCTCAACGATGAAGTTCCCCTCCTCGTCAATCCGTCGACCATCGCGGTCAACAAAGTTCCCGTCCTTATCTACGAAGCGGTTGTTCTCATCAATCAGACGACCTTCATCGTCAATGAGATGGCCATCCTTATTAATCAGACGAAGTTCACTGTCTACAAAACCATAGTCTGTCAGGAACTGGTTTTCGGGCAGCTTGCCGTGCATATCCGCATCCCAGTTGTGAAGCATGGTTGCCAATGTTTGTGCACCAAAGATAGCAACCGCACTATCTGCATCATCTTCAAATGCATCTAGGGAATCATAAATTCGCTTGTCCGTTTTATCGTCAACCAAGCACAATGCAGTAAGATGATTATGCTTAGTGTTATCTGCCATACCCTCGGCAGTATTTGAGTCGAGAGAGCCACGCTCTACCTGAATATCCAGATATTTACCACGCCACTCACGCATGTCCAACGCAAGCTTATAGGCTTCGTCAATATCGAAGCCACCCTCATGGAGTCGGAAGGCACCCTCCCGAAGTTTATGCTGGATGTCCTTAAGCTCTGCTTCCTTGTCGTCGTTCCATTTACCACGTGAGCGTAGAATGTCGTCAATCTGCATCCTAAGCTTTGCACCTGCATCAACCGCTTGTGCATAGGCACGTTGGTATGTCTTTTGGGCTTCCCGCTGGTCCTTAGCCGTAGGCTTATTAACACGGTAAGTCTTGCCCTCTAATTCAAAAGTGTTGGGTTTGTCAGCCATTAAGCTTCTCCTCTTAGTCCTGTTTGATAATGAACTCTGTTCGGTACCTATTCCAAGTCATCGTGTACTGGGCGATTTCGTCCAACGCAGCCCTTAATTGATTATTACCACTATTAAGGATTTTTGTTCGGACTTTTTCCCACTCATCACGCCAAATTTTTTGTTCTTCTGTAGGGTTCTCTGGCCAATTACCGTGACCCCATACCTCACCAAAGGATTCTTCAAACGCAGCCAGTGCACCTATCATCAATGTCTTGAATTTTTTCTCAATATTTGTGATAAGTCGCTTTTTTGAACTGTTTTTGAACTTCTCGTCATTGTCACGACGAGCCTTCTCAATCATCTTACTAGCATTCTTTGGAACTGGTTGCTTGTCCATTACTTATTTCCTTTCACAGTATCCATATATTGCTGGTTAGCTTGCATCTGCAAGTCACGCTGCACATCTGGCAGTTGTGATTCTTTAACTTTGCCCTTCTTCTTAATAACCTGCTCACGCTGCTTCTTAATTTCCGCAGCCGTTTGGTCATTTAGTTGGTTAATCTTTCGGGCATGTTCTGCATCTTTGGCAGGGATGAACAACTCTCCAGCACCCCGGTGCTTATCTCCCACACTTTCATCAGCATGCTTCTGCATCTTATTCTTCTCGTGCTTACGACGTTGAGTTATCTTCCATCCGTCAAACATATCATCATCTTCTATGATATGGTCGGGTGGACATTCTAGGCTCTCGTATGCGTTGTCGTACATCTTACTATACACTATAAGCAACTGCTGGTCACGACTAAGGTCTTTGACGGGTACATCAAATGGCTGTTCACCACACCTCCAATAGATGCCCCACGGTTCAGTCCGTGCTAATTCACGTATCTGAGTATCGGACAAGGCTTTTGCATTTATCTCTTCTATGATGCGGTTAAGAAGTGTCATGGGGGCGTTATCTTCGTCCCACAGCTTGTGACCTTCTAGGGTGTATACGGTGTTTGCAGCAATATATTGGGCACGTACAAGGTCTGCATAGCCTTCAAGGGTCATCTCATCAAATTGGTGCTTTTGGCTAAGCAAGCTAGAGATGCTGGCTCGCGTGCGGGTGAGCTTCTTTCTGAGGTCGGCTATAAGAGTATCTGCCTTTAATGCCGCTTGGTATAGGTCGACCTTAAGGTTTTCCAGCACATCATAGAACTTCTCAACCCTTTGTTCTGCCTGAGGCCCCCACCCTATCATCTCATAGGCTTTCTCAGCAGTTAACATGGTAGAGAATCGCTCATCGTGTAAGACCTCTTCACGTTTTAGGAGCGATTGATACTGCAAGAAGCCACTAGGAGCCTTAACTAGGTACTTGCGTTTCCCGATAGTGATGATTTGCTGTCCAGCCATAATCTGGTGAACAAGCTTTTGGCGTGTGTGGGAGTCCATCCTAAAGTCCTATAAAAAAGGTCGTCGTGTCACTTGCCTACAGGCTATCGCATCCACTTCGACCAAAAGGGGTGGTCACCCACAGTGTGACCACCCCTGGATTGTTATGTAGTGGGATTAACCACCAAGGTAATCGTCACGGTTAGTCCACCAACTGAGCGTGTCACCAGGGTCACCCGAGTGCAACACGGTCATGTCGTTGAATGTCGTGAACGAGTAAGTCGTAGTGACATTACCCCCACCAGCATCACCACCAGCATAGCTTACCGAGGCAAGCTTGTTCTTATCGCCAAGGTAAATACGTGTACCTTCGCATGTGGCAATACGGATGGTTCGGTCAACAAGGTTACTCTTCTCGATGCAGAACGCACTACCCGAGCCATAGATACCTTCCTCAGTAGCCGAAACCATATCACCAGAGATGGAGATGGTTTCAACTTCGCAGGTAACCTCAATCGGGAACGTGACCGGACGGTGATACGGCGACCGACGACCCAATTCAAAGATTTCCTCACGACCTAAGTCGGCACTGCAACTAATGTTAGTAACGTGTGCACCGAAGTCACCACCAGACGAGTCATTGGTACCGCTGGAACTGATACCATAAACCTCATACGGCAGCACTGTCGAGTCAACACCCGTGCCATCAAACACAAGGTCTTGTCGACGGTTCACACCACCCTGCCCAATAGGTTCATCGTTATTACCAGCAAACGCACCGTCAAACGAGACAGCAGCGATACGTGCAATAACGTCAGGGTTAGTCGGCTTAGTATCGTTCAGCCAAATCTTGTCGTTACCAACAAGGGTTACGTCTTCGGTGAAGTTCCCATCCACAGGGAACGTGTAGCTCAGCGAGCTTACGAACATACCAGAGCATTGCACCGAACTCAGAGCAGTACCAGCAGACGAGTCAGCGGTATCACTAAAGATGGACAGGCCGAAAACCGCACGGGCATTGGACCGACCAGCCAGAGTGGGCGATGTAGCATCAACGGTAGCGAGGTGATAAAGCAACGGATATCCGTCTAACACCTTATTCAGCGTGATTTCTACGTCAGGAATCTCTTCAATGTTCTCGTAAATCGCTAGCTGACCTAACTCAAACACCTGTTCAAGGTTGAAGTTAGTAGTCATGCCCACACTTTGGACACCATGGGCCGCAGTAAGACCTGCATAAGCCGCATTACTACCTATACCAACCTGATGAACTGCGTAGTAGATTCTTTTGTTAGCAGCCATGTAATTTTCTCCCTATACGATATTCGGATAAAGCTTTATCCCTACAGTATTATAATACACGAAAAGGTTACATATCTCCATAAACTACTGATAAAGTGGCCCTTACGACAGCTTCGTGTAAATTGGGGTGTAACGAGTTAACCTCAGTCACTCTCACCTCCTCAAAATGACACTTTTTCCACTTGTAAGAAGCTACCAAATCTGGGTAGTTGATACTGTTAACCTTCCGACCTAAGTAATCCAATGGTAGCACGCCGCTATTAGCAGCCTCATTTGTGTCCATCAGCCAAATTGTCTTGTCTTTCTGGAGTCTATAAACGTCCAGAATATTGTTTCTATCGAACCTATTCTCTGCAATCACATGAAACAGCACATCCTGATAGGTCCACAGGGAACCATTCCCTAGCTCATAACCCTTTGAGTCCATCTTCGGAACTATCTCAATAACCACAGCGGGTAGCTGTATCCTGTGATGTGAGCCTATGGACCAGTCTCCCGTCATCTCGTCCTGGGTGAACTCAATGGATTCTGCGGCAAAAGAGTTAAGGTGGAGTTGCTGGAACCATGGGGCGTTATCAGCCTTGTAGACCTGCACAGACCGGAAACTATAGTTAGCTTGTACATCGGATGTTGTGGGCAGGGCACTGTCGAACACCACCTGACCCTCAGGGTAGTTCACATACCATCCATAGGTTGCATCACCGGAAGGATACATTGTGCCATCTACTTGTATCCCAGTGATGTTGATGGGGTCTGGGTTAGTGGCGGCATCGTCAAACTCCACACCAGTCTCATGGACCCAGTCTTTACGGAAGCCTTCCCATACTTGACCACTTGACCTAGCTTTGTCTTCGGCCATTCTCAGGATATGATTGTAGCCACCCGCAATGCCAGTTGTGGGGATTACCACATCCTGCCACCCACCTATCGACAGGAAGGCCCAGTCACTCCACATCTCTAGGGCATTCTCTATCTCGTTAGACAACCCAGGATTGCTTAACTGAAAGATGCCTTTAAACTTGTCAGTATTCTGTGGACAACCCATTACTTAATCCTCTTGGTTACTTCTTTCGTGACAAGAGCCGCCACTTCGTCTTCCACTGTATTCACCGCATCAGTGACAAAGTTCTTTCCTGCTATCCCACTGAACTCAGGGGGTACCCGCCATGACTTACCACGCGATGCAACCATGACTACACCACCAGCACGACTCTTAGGGGTCGGCTTATACTCAATTTGATAGTCAAGAATAATAGCTTGGTCACCATAGTTCAGTAGCCAATCAAGCCAGCGAATCTCGCTACCCTTCTCAGTGGTATACATTGCATCTGAGAGATTTATCACATCACTATAGTCGCTAGGAATCATAGTAATGGATATGCCGCCCATAAGCTTTTTGCCCTGGACTCGTATCTTATTGATTTTGACAACAAGGGAGTTGCTCCATGCTGCAAGTATCGCATCCATATTCTTCTGAGGATTCCTCAATCCAAATTCGTCTTGAAGTTTCCCAGATACAATAGAATCGTAAGTGGGCGATTCACGAATGGCGTTTATCACCAACTGTCGCGTGCCAGCTATGATAGGGGCACGTGCAGAGTCCAATGCTCGATTAACCACCCCACGGATGGCATCAAGAATCTTCCTCTCTATTTGTCCCTGGCTCTCTTTGAGCGACAGCGATGCTTTTATCACGACGTTTGCTCCCATGTAGTTAGGATGTATGCATCAGCACCCCAACCTAATGGCTCAGGGTCGCCCACTCTCTGAAAAATGTACTTACCATACGGTTCGATGTCAGTATCGAATACTATCTTTTGAGCCTGCACGATATCGTCATGGGTCGTAATCTTACTGAGAGTTAAGGCGGTCTTCCCTGGCGTTTTCACATTGGTGCTCATCTTGAGCCACTCTTTACTGTTGAAGAGTACCATGATGTTCATAGACTTTGTGTTATCCGTAGGTGGTGTCTTACCCCTGCCATTACAGATGGGGCACACCATGCCGCGTGTGAACGACCGTGGACCAGTCCCATTGTATATCCCCGAAGACCTGTTGTTAACTGGGTCATACGTACAGTTGGGGCATAGCGTCCAATCTGTTTCTCCGTACACAAGCCGACACGGCACTGTTAGAGCAGTAGCCTCCAACAGCGAATCAATCATGTTTGTATACAGCGTCTTCATATCAGCCGTAATAATACCACTAAACGGATTAGTCATAATTCTTACCCTGTAGCATTGTCACCTGTGTAGTAACGAACATCATCAAATCGGTCTTCATACTTACCAGAGATTTCCGCAAGTGTGGGAACTCTCGGCAGTGTATGGTATTCCGAGCCATCATCAATGGCTTGACCGGATGGCGAGATGCGTGTAGTACGAATGATGACAGTACCATTCTTAATCGGATTACCCGAAAGGGAGTTGATAATATCCTGTCCCATTAGAATGAAACCTCCATTACTGTGTAGATGGCGGCACCCCATCTGACAGTGTCACCACCACCAGTAGAATCCCTAACCTGTATAGCCAACGCATCGTTTGTATCATCAGCGATGGCACGAAATTCAAAATTAGCATCATCAGCGTAGCCAGTTGTACTAACGAAGGTAAGTAGTGACGAAGTCCCACTCTGATTCCTTAATAGTCCATTCATAGCACACTCAAACGATTTAGTGCAACCGGTAGAAGTCCCAATGAGTTCAGCCCTCCAACCCCATAATGTGTTAGAGGCAAGGGACGGTACCTGTGCGTAGTTATCATCCAGGTATAGGGTTGACCACCCTGTTCCCGAATGAGTAATTTCAGCACCGACTATAATCTCTTCCTTTTGAACATCACCAGCGTCACCGAACATACCACCACCATGAGTGATAACATTCTGATTAGTCGTCTTGCCCTTGGTCCCTTGTACCGTTGCGTATTTACTTTGTAATTGATTGCCCGAACCTAGACCAATAGGCTCCCACACAGCACCGCTGATGCTCGCATCGGTGCATAAGTACATTCCATTGTTTGTAGTATCTAGCCACTTACTCCACGTGTAGAACCAGCCATTGCCAGCCGTGTTGCCACTATCATCGTTAGCTACGGGTATACCAGTATCCATGATGACTGGACCTACCCTATCAGCCAACTCTTTAAAGCTGGTCGTCATGGTAGTGCCACCGGACTGAGTAGTCGGCTCCACTACCATCACACCACGATATGTTACAATTGAAGCAGCCATTGTATTCCTTAGTTTCTAAAGTACCCACCACGATATGGCCCACCAGAGTACCCACCATTATTGCCTAAATATGGGTAAGCCGTTGTGCCAAGATTGGCAGGGTTGAAATCGTTGCTGATGAACGGTGACAGGATAGCCTGACAGATATTCCCATTACCAAACATCCATTGGTTCTTTAGCTCGTCATAAGCAGCACACGGACCATTATCAAGTAGTTCTTTATAACCATCTAAGTGCCCTATTGTAGACAATGTAGCCGGTCCCGCCCTGGCCCTTAGCCCTGCCAATGCCGCCCTGGTTCGAAACTCACTAAGGTCAGCAAGACATGCAGCTTTAAGTGTCGTCATATTCATAAACGCATCATCTTTTGTAGCTGTAACGCTTGGGTCGGGCGATATACTAGCAGGAGAAATACCGATTGTATATGTAGTATCAAAATCTAGCTCTTGATACACTAACTGTGCCCCAACCGATAATAGCTGTTCAAGACGCATGTCAGTAAATTGCTCATCATCTTGGTCCATATCATTAATAAGGATACGGAGCATTAAAACCATATCATCTTGCCATGCCATTAGGAAACCTCTGCTACATTTTTATGTACATCGAATTCATAGATGTCAGAATACCACGAACCAGCAACCAGCGTTACATGGGCCTGTAATCTCCATCGACCATCCTGGTTTAAATCACCCGATACAGTCACATATTGGATAATACCATCTGTTCCATCAGTATAATACACCGCTGTCCGCTGAATAGACGTTCCATTAGGACGCTTAAATAGGAAATTTAGAGCAGTAGCACCAGATAAGTCCACGGCAGAACTTCCGTCTTTTACTGTTACCCTAAAAATGGTACCAATATCGTTTTTGTGTACTTCGTTAGCAGGCATAACTACCTCTCTAATGTTACTTCTACAGCTTGGTCTATATACATAGTTTGTGGTCGTACTTGGTCAATATACATAGTTCGACCCTCCACAGCGTTAATATACATTGTCCTAGTTACTAAATCTTCATTACCTGTAGTATTATATGCACTACCAACTAATGTGTCACATGTAAAATGCCACGCTCGGAATGTTCTCGAAGCAAAAGTATTTTTCATTAGTTCAGTGCTATATTGGTTCGATTGCCATTAATATCTACTGTGACGGTTACGCGAGTAGTAGTGCCATCCAAGCCCTTGAATACTTCGGTTCCAGTCCCAGCACCCGACACAATTCCTGCCAAAATGGCTGCCATATACTGCATAGCTTGCTGTGGTGTTTTACCGTCGATGCCACTAGCCCATGTCCATACTTCCTCAGCGGTAAGCGTACCTGTCGCTGTGGCCCAGTTAGACTCACCTGTTGCCACTACATTGTTGATATCCGTTTTGGTTGCATAGTCGACTACAGACGTTCCATCCCAGCCAGTAATGTTAACCCCATTTGTTAAGGTTCTAGTTGGACTTATCCACACGTCCGAAGCTGCATGAGTACTAAACCCAACAGCAGTAAGCCAATTAGCCTGGCCGGTTGTTACAACGTTGTCAACGTCGGTCTTCGTGGCATACGGTGTAACAGTAGACCCATCCCAACCAGTAACATTAACATCGAAACATACTGAGCCGCCATCAGTCAGGGTACGTGTAGCATAGTTCCAGACACCACTAGGGTCATGTGTTGAAAAACCCGTGGCAGTAAGCCAGTTGGCCTGACCTGTAGTCACAATATTGTCAACATCCACACGACGGGCATAGTCTACTACCGCAGTACCACTCCAACCCGTGACATTTATATCTGTAGCCGTTGTCCAATAAAGCTGACCACTAGCAACAACCGCCTCTAATTCTGTACTGGTAGCGATATCTGGAGTAGCACCTTGCACACCTGTAATATTTACGTCAATTGTATCTGGAACATTAACTGAGTCCCCGTCTATCCCGGTAACATTAACATCCATGTTGGTGAGGGTTCTAGTTGTAGCCGCCCAAACATCAGTAGCAGCATGCGTACTAAAACCTGTCGCTGTAATCCAGTTCAATTGACCACTTGCTACAATCTCTTCAAGTTCAGCACTAGTCGCATAATCCACAACAGCAGTGCTATCCCACCCCGTTACATTCACATCCATTGTGTCTGTAAAGTCAGATGGCTCGCCGTTGATACCGGTAACGTTCACATCCATGTTTGTTAGTGTTCGAGTCGCAGATGTCCATATATCCGCCGCACTATGCGTGGAAAATCCGACAGCCGTAATCCAATTAGACTGTCCACTAGCAACGATTGCCTCTAACTCAGCACTTGTAGCATAGTCTACTACGGCAGCACCATTCCATCCTGTCACATTCACATTAGATATATCTGCCGTACTCCAATTAGCCTCGCCAGTTACCACCACATTGTCAATGTCTACCTTTGTCGCATAGTCGGTTACCACAACTCCGTTCCAACCAGTAACATCTACGTCTCGAATCTCAGGATATATCATAAGCGGGTCTATAGCAATTGACCCTGTGCCTGTGCTGTCCGGTACAAGCACAAGAGCATCAGCATTTGTTTCCGCCTTTGTAAAATCAAACCAATATGTACCACCAGTGATTTCGACAGGATGTGTATCTCCAAGTGCAGTAGCCGCAGCCCCATCCTTAGACAAAGTTGCTATGATATCGCTAGCAATACCAACAGCCGCTATATCATTGTCGGTATCATGTGCGTAAACGTACACACCTTGATTTGATTCATTCTTAAACATTTGTTTACCTTAATAATATAATCTTTTGTTGCCCCGATGGGTTTTTTAGGAGTATCTTGGGAAAACCGTCGAAATAGTAGTTGGCAGACGAGCCACTAATTGATCCTGCATAGCTGGTGTGAGAATTAGAAACAAACAGGTATTGATACTTCATAGCAGAGACAGGTAGTGTCACCGTAAGTGTTGCTTCCAATGTTCCGTAATGGCTACCTGTACGAATATAAGCAGTGACCGTGGCACCCACACGCTTAACCGTGACATAGTACCTCACTCCTGTGGAAGGACCAAGCCACGTATCGTAGCTAGGAGACTTATAGTTAGCAAGTCCAATTCGTTCAGCGTACCAGTACACGGCGACCGCATCTGTACCTCCCCACGCCCCACCGTGCGTAACACTGTTTGCCACAGCCCACGGATACCAAACTACACTGTCCACGACAGAATTTACCTGAAAGTCGAACCGATGGGTGAAGGTGTCAAAATAGTCAGCCCCATAGTCTTTGTAGATATGTGCGATATCGTTTGTTAATCCGGTCACCACTACTCCGTAATCAGTAGTTGTGTAACGACCATTTTCATCCTTAAGGACATATGCATCAAGGGGCTCAGTAGTAACACCATTGGCGGTATAGGTGTAGTTCTGGGAATAACCCGTCGCCGCATAGGAATTACCATTGTTCGAGGAGTTGGCAAAAAACTCATACTGGTAAGTTCGCCCCGTTGGCACATCCACCGACAAAGTATCTACCAATGTGCCAGTGTGAGAACCAGTCCTAATATATACTGTTAACGACGTACCGCTTCGGACAGCTTCAACAAAGTAAACCACATCTCGAACCAACGCGGTACTCCATTCATAGTCATACTCTTCATATTCCAGAAGTAGCATTTTGAACTCACCAGCAAGGTTATACCACAGCAATCCTATAGCCTCAGGGGCATCATTCTGCCACGCCTTTTCATCATCAATGTCGTTGCTTACAGCCCAGGTTGTCCAAGAAGACGTTAGGGCCGCAGCGGTCAATTCCGTTTCAAACCTCACAGTAAAATCCCCAATAGCCCCCGCACCCACATCCCGGTAGCACCACGCATCCTCATTACGAGTCAAACCATCCACATCAATACGATTCTTGGTCACCTCAAAGCGACCATTCAAGTCATATTGAATCACATGATTACTCAGATTCTCATGAGTAGTTAGGTTTGCTCTACTTCCCATTAATTGGTGCCCCACTTAGTTCTTAACTCACTAACAATAGCATCATGTTGTTCCTGAGTTAATACTACATCATAGACCCTAATCTCTCCAACGTCACCCTTGAAATTGAATGAGGTTGTTCCACCTATGGTAAAGCGACGAAAATCACCCGTGTTAGCTGATGCGACAGGAGTACCCACATCCGCATTAATACCCGCCTGAACATTCACACCATCATATGACC
>Ga0180433_10000318_pt1 | contig 83688 bp, 114 predicted proteins | sample SS_ome_8_FD_132980 | JGI IMG/M metagenome (GOLD analysis project Ga0180433, IMG submission 132980) | Hypersaline lake sediment archaeal communities from the Salton Sea, California, USA - SS_1_D_1 metaG | ecosystem: Environmental > Aquatic > Non-marine Saline and Alkaline > Hypersaline >...
GGCTCATACAGTAAAGATTGGCTTGGAGTTCAGAAATCTCTTGATTTCTGACTACTCCGGGCTCAAGTCGAAGACGCAGAGAACGGAGTTATTCACGATTAGTGAATTTACTCCAGGCTCACTAAACCCTTTTAGAAAAAAGGTTATCGTAAGGGAAATTGTTGCCCTTTGGCTCGGGCGAGTAGTTCAGTAGTTTAGAACGCCACGTTCGCAACGTGGAGGCCCCGGGTGCGATTCCCGGCTCGTCCAACCCTTTTAGAAAAAAGGTTTGATCCCAAAATTAATTATGGGGCTTCAGATAAGTAAAGGGGCCCTAACTATTAGTTCAGAGTTCCCGGCTCGTTCACGCACTCTTTACTCTAATACCTAAATATTTAAATTATGGTTTAAGGTAGAAAGTTTGATGTCAAGAGGGACTGATATTAATGAATTTAAAAAAAGGTATTCTACTCCTTTAAGTATTTCAATGCCTAAAAATATTATTCTAGAGTTAACTAAGAGTGTGCCTCTTAGGTATGGTGAGAACCCTAACCAGCCTGGCGCGATTTATGCTTTTCATGGTTTAACTGATTCACTGGGTATTAAGTTAGTTAAGAATGGAAAAGGCGGCCCGTCAGCCACTAATTGGATGGACGTTACCAGGGCAATGGACGTGTTAAAATACTTTACTGAACCATCAGTTGCGGTTATGAAGCATTTAATGCCTTCAGGATTCGCAACTCAAATGGGTGCGAGATCACTTGATGAGATTTTTCAATTAGCTTGGGATGCTGATCCTCGAAGCGCTTTCGGGTCAGTGGTAGTCACTAACAGGGAGCTTGACGTGGTCACTGCTGAAGAGATAATTGCACGATATGTTGAGGGCGTTGCAGCCCCAAGTTATGAGCCAGAAGCTCTTGAAGTTTTAGAACAAAAACCAAACCTTAGGGCTTGGTCGTTCAGGAATCTGGATCAAATGCCTAAGTATATTGGTGATAACATTGACGGCTTATATGATATTAAAGGCTTACCTGATGGTAGTTTAATGATTCAAGTGCCTTACCTTAGTGGGGTTAGAAGTATTGATGACTTGATTCTAGATGCTAAAGTAACTCATGAAGGACAGGATTACGTTGTGGCTAGGGACCCAATGATTCAAGAGTTAAGTGATTTAATGACTGGTTGGCGGGTTAATATTGGTGGGGCCCGCAGTAATGGTATTATTATTGTTAAGGATGGTGTGGCTACTATTGGTGCTGGCCAACAAGAAAGGGTTGGGGCTGTTGAGCAAGCCATAACTAAAGCTTACCAGAAAGCTGTTGACCGTAAGCGTAAGAGTGAGGATCCTAATGCTGAGTGGGCTTCAGGTGACATGAGTTGGGATGAAATGAGTAATGAATTAGGTTATAGGCCGTTAGAGGGTGCGGTTTTAACTTCTGATGCTTTCTTCCCATTTCCTGATAGTATTGACGTGGCTCATAAAGCAGGAATAACTGCAGTAGCTCAACCAGGTGGTTCAATTAGGGATTACATGGTTATTGACGCAGTTAATAATTATGGTATGGCTATGGTGATTGTTGACCAGCGTTGTTTTTCACACTTCTAACACAAAGTTATCTCTTGCTGGTATTTCTTTAAAATTATTAAAAACTTGTTTCACTAAGTTAATGACTTGTTCATGATTGTATAAGTAATAATAACGCTTGTAATCACCCCACTTAATAAAGTGTTCTCCTTTTAGTTTAGGGTGATTCCAGAAACTAATTAATGATTCTTTTTTAGTAACTCTTTTTAATTCTTTTAAGGCTTTAACAACCTCATCAGGTTTTAAGTGATGAAGTACTGAAGGACAAACAGAGTGATCAAAAATATTATCTTTAAAGGGCATTGCTTTAACATTACCAACTAAGTAAAAACCATCAGGATCTCGCTGCTTAGCTATTTTAATCATCTCTATTGAGAAGTCAAAACCAATTACTTTAAAATCTTGTTCACTAGCATATTTTGAATTACGAGCACTGCCACAACCAGCAACGCAAAGAAGCCCTTCTTTACCTGTTAAGAAGTTAACTACAAAGTCCATAGGTTTAGTCTTTAACTTACTCCAAGAACCTGCAATAGAGTCGTAAACTTTCTTTAAGGAATCCATGATAACTCTTCAGTACTCATTAATTCTTTATAGAGTTTATTAACTATTGAAGTACTAATATAACCTTTATGAGGGCGTAGAGCACCACTAAATGTTTTGGGAATATGCAGTAATTCATGAATAAGTAACTTATCACGTCGTTCTTGGTCTAACTCGTCGTAGCGCTCGCCAATTATTTCAACAACATAATGAGGCATTATGTTCAAGGCTTGCTGCCAAACCCTTGGCAGTGACCAGCAACGAGCGTGAACTCTTGAACTCTTAGTGCCTCGACTCTCAAAACAAATAATCTTATCAGTATCTATATAATCCCAGTTTAACTTCCTAACTATGTGTTCAATTCTTGACTTAACCTTTGGGGCAGGTAAGAACTTAATCACATGACCCCTCCATTAACACCATTAATGAGTAATTCACGACTAACATCATCCCTCTTCAACACTGCTTTGTAAAATGGATAATAAATAACTTTTGTTCCCACAATAGTAGCTTTATAATCTAAAGATTGAATAACACGTTTAAGTAATTCAACATCAAAAGAGAAATCCTCATTAACGCTCTCAGATGCTTCTAACCTATCACTGCCCAGACTGGTAACGCGAGGCAAGCTAAGATTCCTAATAACCTTATAGACTTTCTCACGACCACTCCACTCAGAGTGATTAATAAAACCCTTAGCTAATAAATCCTTGAGTAATTTGCGAGCCTCTTCATCAGGTAAATCAGCCTTGGCCTTTAAGTCACTAACAGTTCTAGCCCCTTCATACAGTAAAGCTATTAAAGCCCTAACTTGGTCACGTGATAATTCTTTCATAAAAGACAGGTCAAACATTAATTTAAAATCTTTATCTACAACTTTAAAGTCATTAGTAAAATAACTAGTTAATTCTACAAACTCCTGGCGCAATAACTTACGCCTAGGAACTTTCAAGGACAACTCAATTAATGGTTTATGAAATAAGCGAATAGATTCAACCCATTCTTTCCTACCAAGTAAGTAGAATTTTTTCTGACAATTATCTAGTGCTATCTGCTCAGCTTCATCTTTTGAAATAATTGTTTTAACACCTAAACCACTAGCAGGCTTCAAACTTAATGAATCAATAACTTCCTGAATTCTAGCTGGTAATCGCTCTTTAATAACTGGTGTAGCACTATCATGAGATGTTAATCGTTCCTTAAACTTAAATAATGACTCATCTGGTTTAAAACCAATCATGAAGAATTCACCTGGCAATAAGTCAGGTAAACTCTTTAATTCTTTACGAGAACTAAAAAAGTGATTAACTGCTTTTAAGTCATTCTCAACAGTTAATTTACCAATTAATTGGTGATTGCATTGACTAAGCACTCCTTTACTAACTAGTGCTGGTCGTTGACTAGCAACTAATAAACCAAGACCACGCTTACGTCCGCGACGAGCTACTTCATGAATAACACTTAGTTTCTCGCCACGTTGGGGCACGAACTTATCAGCTTCCTCAATAATTAATAAGTAAGGGTTACGATGCTTTGTTGAAGCTTCATAAAGAGCTTTTATCCAATCACTAACTAAAACTTTTTCATCTGGCAGGTCACTAATATCAAAAATTAGAGGTATGCTTTCTTTGATCACGATTGAAGCTAAATGATTTAAGTCAATGGTTGAAACATTTACATCAGCTGACTCACCACCAACCCATAAAACTTCGTACTTTTGTTTTAGACTAGCGTACTCTCCTTCAGTGTCTATAATACAGAAACCAAGATTCTCAGAAGCTAGTTGTTCGCAAATAACTGCCACGCCATAAGATTTACCAGCACCACTTTGGGCTATAATACAAGTCCTACTAGTAAGTAAGTCACTCTCATCAACTCCCTCACCATTAACACCAATCACTATCACTATGTAATAATTTATATAAAAATAACTTAAAATACTCTTCGAAAAAAACTAAAAACACCCTTTAAAAACAATATATTCAAGAGTAAACTTTAAAAAGAAAAAAATAGACATTAATGTCTATGATCTTCCCTGTAACAAAATCATGTCATAAAATAATAAGTCATGTTTATACATGCAATGGTATAAAGATTTCTAAATTATTAAGGGAGACAAGTGTTTCTCAAAGAATAGGTTATAAACATGTAGATAAATTAATTGAAAGTCATGTTTTTAAAGAAGAGCAAACAGGTTCATTAAGGATTATTAAACCAAATATTAATAGTGAAACTGGCAGGTTAATGTTCGGATTAATTGAGAAACAACGAGAATTAAAATTAATTGATAAAAAACCAGAATTAAAAGAATCATTAGATAACCTTAAAATGAATGCACATCAATTAAGTATTCAATCAGTAATCCTTTTCGGAGCTTTTGTCAAAAATGGTGATAAGGAAAAAATCAACATACTAGTTATTTGTGAAAACAATGATAAGCGAATACTACCTTTTCTTCAACAATGTTTCAATAACCTTGAGAACGCGGTAATCGCCCGCATATTAAGCCCTAAAGGTTTTGAGAAATTTAAGAACACTAAACAAGACTTATATCAGGAATTATTCAGAAACCATGTCTGTGTTTATAATACCCAGCGATTCCTGGAATTAATTGCTTAAGACTTAGCAACGCTAATTATTTTAGAAAATAATTCTTTACCTTCAATGTAATCTTTCTTAACACTGCCTTCATAAAAGTGTCCTTTACTTTTCTCACCATTAGTTATTAAGTAAGGCACTGGATCGCTTGAATGGCTGCCAAAACAAGCAGGCGTGGCGTGATCACTAGTAACACAAATAGTATAATCCTTTAAGTTAATTAACTCAAGTAATGGTTTAATAAACTCCTTATCAATTCTTTCAATCTCACGGACTTTACCATTAGCGTCACCAAGGTGACCATACTTGTCAGGTCCTTTAATGTGAACATAAACTGCTCCATGATCTTTAGAAGCTTTAACAACCTTCTTAGCTAGTTCACCAAAATCATCCGATGGTTTAATAACAGTTAAGCCAAGTAGTTTAGCTACGCCTAACTCTACTGGCATCTCAGCTAGCAAGGCCATTGAGACTCCATGCAAGTCCTTAAAAGGTTTAAGGAATGGCAGTGAATTACCAGGATCCCTGATTAACACGTAATTGGTTTTTAATCCAGCGTTAGTTAAAACCTCATTAGATTGGTTTGTGAAATCATTAATTACCTCAGCAGTCTTAACTGCTTCAGGTGCTAAAGCTTTACACTTTTTTAACTCAACACCTTGTTTAATATTTTGAGCAAAACTAACTAATTCAGTGCCTAATCGCTCGCGAATATAACCTGGGTGCGTGTTAGTTACTTTATCTGATAATTGATCATGCAATACTAGGAAACCACGATAACCAATTGTATGTTTAAAAGTAAAAGGCACGTCAAGACTGACCCCTTCATTAATTAATCGTTCAACCTCTAAACCTTCATCTTTTGAGAGGTGAGCTAGCCTTATTTTAACCAGCTTTCCTTTCTTAACAACTCCAAGGTTGCATCGCATTGCCACTTCACCTTCTTTGTAATCATAACCACTGCCAATAGCTTCAATAATGCCTCGTGATGGAACATTAAAAGGACTATAACCCATTGTTGCAAAAGCAGCCACGTCACTCTGAGGTGCAATGTTAGGCCCTACTACATGCATTAACCCATTAACAGATTGTTGGAATAAAGAATCAATAAAAGGGGTTTTAGCTGCTTCTAAAGAAGTCTTACCTCCAAGAGTCTTACAAGGCCTGCCAGCAGCTCCATCAAGGATAACGTAAAGTATTTTCTTCACAAATAAAAGTAACAACTAAGTATTTATAAACATTTAAAATCCTTTTATTAATTAAGGATTGGCCCCATAGTTTAGCGGATAGAACGAGGCCCTGCGGAGGCCTTAACCCGTGTTCAAATCACGGTGGGGTCATTAATTTTTTACCCAAACATAGACATTATTATCTATAACACAAAGTATATAAAGCAGGGTATAGATTATCATTTCTAAGATGAACCAACCTAAAAGTAAAAGGTTACTGCATTATTTTCTTAGAGAAAAACCAGTTTTCATGCTGATTAAACTAAGGAATTTTAATAAACCAAGATATGCTAGCTTGCTTGCTAAAGAAGTTGACTGTACTTACAGTCATACAGTAAGGATTCTTCAAATACTTGAAGAGAATGAGTTAATCAAGTTCATTAAAAAAGGCAGGATTAAGATAATTGAGTTAACTAAATTAGGTGAGCAAATATCAGAGATTATGGAATCATTAGTCAGGGCTTTTAGTAAAGCAGATGATTAAGTATTATCTATTAATAAAGCATACTCAAGAATTCTATTAATCGTGGGTTCAATTTTATACTTAACTAATTCATTAAATAATTCTTTAAGAGACAACCACTCCCTTAAACGATAACCTTTAGGTGTTTTCTCAATAAACTCTAATTCTTTTAACCTTAATAAGTGTCTGCGAATGTTGCTCTGTGACACGCCTGGTTTACCAGTGTCAAGAATGAATTTATATATTTGTTCAATTGGTAAAAAACGATTAACCTTTGAGGCTTTAACAAAAAGTGATAATAAATCAACAATTATGTCGCGACTATCACCTGGTTGTAATAAGCCAATACTAATGCAAAACTTACGTATTAATTCATTAAATGAACCTGAAGGTTTCTCAAACTTACAGAGGTTAATCTCTAATACTGGCAGGTCATGAAATGATTTCCTCATAAATTATAATGATTAATTAAAAGCTTAAATAATCTACTAACCTCTAAATAAATTAATGGCTGACCAAGATATTCCAATGTATCGGGTGATTATTGCTGCTACAATAGTTTTCATTGTTGGGTTAGTCGTGTTCACTGTAATATTTAGAGCTTATATTACTTTTCAGGAATTACAAACATTATTGTTACAATCAGGTGAGTATTCTGAAGAAGAGACAACCATTGTAGTGCTAGGCGCTATTCCTTGGGCTCTTGGAGGATTCTATGTTTCATTATTAGGTATAATAATTTATTTCTTGCTTAGAGGTAATAAACCATTAAAGAAAGAAGAGCCGGGTTCTGGTTTCAGGGGTTTCAGCAAGTATTAAATTTATAAGGAAGAGATTACTAGAATTCAATTATGATTAAAGACCACTACCTTTTCATCGCAGTGATTGGTTGTTTTGGGATATTATTAATTGGTCTGCTTGGAGTTGGTTTCCAGCAAGGAACAACAACCGGCTACTATGTTAGGGATATAATGTTCTGCGAACCAATGACTTGTGCTCAACGACAATTAGAACCTGCAGGAAGGTTCTACTGTGACAAGGATAAGTGTTACAGAGATTGCTATCAGGATGGAGTATTAATTGAGATGGCTACTTTCTGCGAAAAAGCACTAGTTGAAGTTGAATAAACTATGAATCAGTTAACAAAGAGAAATAAAATAATAATTACTATTATAGCGATTGCTTCAATTATCACCATAATAATCGTGCCTAACTTAAGAATTGTCCAAGCTTATGGTTTAATTAGACAAGACGTTAATGGTTTTATTTTTGAAGCAGAAGTAGTTGATTGTGAAGTGCTCAGGGAGGATTATTTTGTTTTAAACCCACCTGAAAACCTTGATAAGCAATTAATTAATGGTTTGGCTTTGTTTAATTTATTAACAATTAACTCAGTTAATAATACTTATGATCCTAAGGTTGCTTGTTTTGAAAGACATGAAGGCGATGTCACATTAGATCCAGGAGATTATAATATTAGTGCTGGTGTTACCTCAAGGTTTAGTTTTGATGTCTTTAATAATCAGGATAATAGGTTGTTTTATGAGGTTAAATTAATTAATGATTGTGAAGTTGCTCGTGACTTCTTCACTGGTTACCTTGACCCTGGAGAGGCTCATAAAGTTTTCTTTGATGTTAATTGTGATGCTGGGGTTCATAATGTTACTTTAAAAACTGTTTTTGTTGATGAATTAGTGGCTTATCATACAGTTATTGATAAAATAAAGCTTAACGTTGTTTAACTTCATTCTCAAACCCTTCAAGTAATCCAAGCACTTGATTAAATCTTCGTTTAAACTTATCACTCTTAACGTAAACACCTTCGTTCTTTTCAACAAAGCCCAGTGCTTTTAACTTATTTAGAATTGAGTAATAAGAAGTGACTGCACTATTCCAATTACTTACTTTTTTTAACACTACTTTAACATCGTCAGCCACGTTGCTTTGGTCAAGTAATTTTTTATATGCTTTCCGCCCCCTAAGTTTAGCCTTACTTGCTTGTAAGTCTTCACGATGAAATCCAAGGTATTTAAAACAGGCTTCATCAATTACTCGCTCGTCAGCAATTGTTGGTTGATTAACCTTAAATAATTGTTGTATCATTTCTTTCCAGTCACTGGCTTTAAAACCATTTTCATAAATAAAACCAAGCAGTTCTAAGGCCTTACTTGATAAATCTTCTTGTTTATAAAATAAGTCTTGGAAAAAACTAAGTAAGCCTGAGTAAGGTGTTTTGCGTAAACGGATTAAAGCCATTGTTTTATTCTTAAGGGGCATTATTTTACTTTAGGTAAAACTAATTTTAATATCTTACCAACATACTTGCTTGAATCATAATCTCCTCTAATAGGTATAACATGATCTGCATATTGTTGATAAAGAGGTAATCTTTCAGTATAGATTTCTTCAATAGTTCTACTACTTAAGCCAACAATGCCTCTTAACTCAAAACCACCTATTCGTTCTTTAATACTATCTAATGGTTCATTTAAGAAAAAAATTATTGAATTAACTCTTAAGTAATTCATAGTCCTAGTTGAGTAAATAACACTGCCTCCTGTAGCAATAACGCAATCACTGCTTAAATCTAAATCTAGGATTGCTTGTTCTTCAATTCTCTTAAAAACGTCCTCACCAGTTTTTTCAAGCAATTCATTAATGCTTAAGCCTTTACTCTTACTGATTAATTCATCAGTATCAATAAAAACATAATCTAACTTTTCAGCTAATTCAATGCCAAAAAGGGTTTTACCCACTCCTGAAAACCCAATTAAGGTTATGTTCATGGATTATTCTTTTTGTATTCTTTCTTCATAATCTTTTCGGCATCAGTTAAAGCCTCATCCAAGCACTCCCTTAATGCGTAACCAACTTTCTCTATTCGATGTTTTACACCAGTAGTCATTTGTATCTTAAGGTTTAATTCAAACTTCCTAACGCCTTCACCAGCGTGTAATGGCTTAATCCTTACTTTAATGCCTGCAATATTCTTAGCTAAATAATTAATCCTTGATAAGTGATCCTTAACAACCTTTGTTAATAAAGCATTAGTTGGTAAATCTAGTTCAAGTCCTTTAAACTCTAAGTAAACACCTTGGTCTTCACTCTTATTTAAGTATTTTAATAATTCAAAACGTTCAAAATAACCAATTGGTTTGCCTTCATCAATTACAATTATTGAACTTAAATGCCTTTTAATCATTAAGTCAATAACTTTGTTTATCTTCTCACCAACCCTTACAGTATAATATTGTTTCCTAATGATTCCTTTAATTGGAGCGTCTAATAAATTACTTGAGTCACCGGCTCCTTCAACCCCTTTACCCATTGACTCATGTGGTTTATAAAAATCAGTTAAATCCTCTTCATATAACACGCTCACTAGTTGGCCTTTATTATTAATTACTGGCAAAGCCTTAAAACTTTTATAATGCATTAATTTACGAGCCTTACCTATTTTATCATCTTCTGTTAATAATTCTGTGTTCTTCATAAAATCATTAACTGTTAAATTCTTAAAATCATCTTTTCTTGCTTTTAAAATATCATAATCACTGATGAACCCAATCACTTCAGCTGCTTTAATTACTGGCAAACCATCTATTCCTGAGTCACTCATTAATTGAATAGCTGTACTAACATTATCACGATCACTAAGGGTTGGTGGCTTAATCATTAATTTACTAACCTTTGTTTTAGGATCATACTTAGTGTTAGTTATTATTGAATGAAAAGTTATTAAGCCAACAAAACGTTCACTAGCTAGTACTGGCAGTTCCTTTACGTGCTCTCGCTGCATTAATGATAAAGCTTTAGTCACTGGTTCTAGTTTCTCAATAGTCTTAACTTCAGTGCTCATGATTTCAGAAACACGCATGTTTAATTCTAGAGTTCTTCTAATTAAATAGGTTTTCGGAAACTAAATAAGCAAAAGCGTTTTTGATAATAATTATGGATCAAGCTTTATTAATATCATTTCTAGGCGAGGATGATAAAACCATGGTTGAAACTGAAAATCTTAAAGTAATCAATGCTTGTGAAGAAACAATTTTTTCAATATTAACAATTATATCAACAGAACCAAAAATGAAGATAGAGAAGATATATCCTGAATTATACGTTGACTTCATGATATTAAGGTCTTTGATCTTTCTTGCTTTCAAACTTTTAAATAAAAAAGATATTAAAAAAATGAATAAAGAAATTAAGGAAAAAATCAAGCTTAAAGAAAGATTCATCAAATTAGAGAAATTTAACTATCAAAGATTTGAAAAATTAACTTACGTGTATGATGAAGCTTATGTAACTGTTCTTAAAAATCATCTTAAAGAAAAATTAAAAGAGTTTGGCAAATCAGAAGCTGCTAAAACTATTGATTACATCGCTAACTTAAAGAATGAAGATTTAAGTAATAGGCTTAAATTTCTTAGGTTCAGATTATTAAAAGTGATAAGTGACTTAATAACTGTTAAACCAAAAACAAGGGCTGCAGCTTTAGTTGAAGTTAGCATTCCTTCTTTTATTGAAGTGACAAAGCCAATACCTGTTCTAGAACCTCAGGCAAAAGCAACTATTAATTCAAAGGGCATAAAAGCTGATGAATTAATTATTAAGCAATTCATTGTTAAACAGGATGGTTTTTATCATAATATTGCAGCCATTACTTTTGATTCAATACCAATACTAATTGACTATGCTGCAAGAAATAAAGTAGATTTAAATCTTTCAGCAATTAGTGGGAAAATCAATAATAAGATTAAATACTTTAAGCAACAAGCTAGTGAAATAAAAAATTTTACTAAGGAGTCATTAGGAGCAATTATAAAGAATATTATTAAAACACTTGTAGCTAAACACTTAATTGAGGATGTAAAGAAGGTTAAAAGAATGGGAAAACTAGAAGATTTCGGAAAATTTGAAGCATTCCTTGAAAAGTTCAGGATCGATGATACTAACTTATTCACTAATCCAGAACATCCAGGTAAAAAATTTTACTCTAAAGAAAAAAGAAATATGATAACTGGATTTATTACACCTAATGGTAATATGGAAGTTAGGAAATGCTTGATCCTTAATGAAAAACAATTTAGTTTTGAAGAAAAAGAAGGTTTTGTTAAGATAAAAGGAGGGTTCTTTTCAAAGAAGTTAAATAAGAATTTCCCTATGTTATACATTGACGAGTCTATTATAGAACCTGATCCAAGCGGTATCAGTAGATTAGTAATCCCAATTCAAGGAGTCTTAGTAGAATTACATATTGATAAGAGAAATAATGTAAGAACCATTTTTGAGTTAACTAAAGAAGATGAGGTTAAAACTAAAAAAAAGGATGTTATAGATTACATCAAAAAAGTATTCTTAAACTCTAAGTATAAAATTATTAATGATTTCTATAATAAATTTAAAGGGTATGATGGCTTCTGGGTTATTTACGCTGAAAAACCAGTTATTACTAAATTAATTAATTAATTTTTTGCAATAATCACAAAGTGTTGGGCTAAGTGAATCAATAAAATATAGTGCGGCTTCAACAGGGTCTTCAATCTCAAGAGCGCTTTGGTCACCATTATTACTGCAAGGCTCGCCCAAACCATTATGCCATTTATGCTCTTTAGTGAATAATTCATGCAATTCATGAATTGAGACTTTAAGCACTCGTTCATAAGTAGCTAATAATGGGGCGTCAACAGCGATTAATTGACCATTCAAGTCATGAGAGTTATAACCAGTAACCATGATTGACTTCCTGAATAATGTTAAAGGAAAATCATATAATTCCTGTTCCTTAGGAGAGTAAGGAAAGACTGTGAAGCCAATAACGCTTGTGTCTTTCTTATGAATCTTCTTATCAAGAGTTTCAAACCAGTTAACAAAACCAGAATTATTTTTTAAACGCTTTTTTGTTAATAAACCAGTGTTAAACCTTAATTCACCTGTTATTAAGCCAAGGTCAACGCAATCAAATATCTCAACAAGCCTTGGCAATACTTCATGCAATAAGCTTAAATCAAGATTAAAACCATAATCAATAACAGCTAATTCCATAATATTGGTTCTAAATAATTATCTTAAATACTTTATCATATAATGATCTTTTAATTCATAGCCTTGTTTTCGATAATAACCCCTAACCCCAACACCACTAAGCACTTTCAAAACACCATAACCATTATTTCTAGCTAGTTCTTCAGCTTCATGAAGTAATCGCTTACCAAAACCCTTATGCTGCCAGTGACTAGGTTTATCCCCAATAGGTGTTGTGCGGCCATAAACGTGAAGCTCTCTAAGAAAAGCTTCTTTACATAAACGCAATCTAGCAAACCCAACAAGCGCTCCTGTAGTGAAGTCTTCAAAACTAATAAAGCACTCTCTACCACCACTAGCCTCGTAATCAATAATGCTAAGTGAAGTCTCAGTAGCATCCCTAGTCCGCCCAACCTCCCTGCAACGAATACAATTACAAGAATCCTTCATCCGCTGCCACGCTAACTGCCTAAGATTACTATGCTTAGGCCCAGCACTAACCAGCGTGGTTGGGATGTCACGCATCACGCGCTTAACCCTAACATAAGGCGGCACATGCCTTAAGCCTTCACTAATAATGAAAACAGCTTCTTTATCAGAAAGAGGCTTATAATCACCTTTTGTCCATAAATCATAAAGCCTTGTCCCCTTCATTACAAGAGTTGGGTAAACCTTTAAGCCGTCAGGCCTAAAACCAGGATCAGAGAAAAGGGTTTTAAACATTTTAATATCACGCTCTCTTGAAGAACCAGGCAATCCAGGCATTAAGTGCAAGTCAACCTTGAAACCAGCATCCTTCAATCGCTTAATTGTATCCTTAACACATTGAACATCATGTCCCCGGTTAACCTTATCTAGCATGTCATCATAAACACTCTGTAATCCAAGCTCAACACGAGTCACGCCATAAGATAACATTCGCTTAACATCCTCATCTGAACACACGTCAGGCCTAGTCTCAAAAGTTAAGGCAACGCAACGATGAACCGCTGATTCATTAATTAATTGAAGCTTGGCAAGATCATTGTTTTTAGAATCATTAAGTCCTTGATACAAACCCTTAATAAATGAATCCTGATAATCCTTTTCAGTGCTTAAGAAGTTACCGCCCATCACAATAACTTCAATCTTAGTTGCGTCATGACCTATAGCCTCGTACTGGCTTAAACGATCCTTAACTTGCTCTATAACATCATAATCATTATTCTGAGCCCTCATAGCTGCTGGCTCATTACCAGTATAAGATTGGGGAGCGTTAGCGCCTTTAGGACAATAAATGCACTTACCAGGACAATCATGTGGTTTACACATTAAAGCCAAAACACTCACTCCACTCTTAGCCCTGGTTGGTTTCTTACGAAGCAATAACTTAGATGTTTCTTTTTTTACAAAAGGCATTATTTCACTAAACTTAATATTGCGGCAAGCCTCATGAATCTCACCTCGAGTAGTGATTTCACCATTATCAATCTTACTAGCTATTTCACGAGCATCCATGAAATAAATGAAGTATCTAAAGGTTTTTTAAAAGTTGCTGTATAAGAATTCACTTAATGGAATACGAAGACCCAACATATTACTTTGATTTACCTCAAGAACAAGTATTATCAGAGAAAGCTCCATTAAGTAGGCGCGTACTAGCTTACATCATTGACTTCCTATTATATTACTTATTTCTATATGCCATTTTTATTCAAGCATTCCAGTACTCAAGCGGTATTCATAGTGGTTTACTAACTATTGAATACTTATCAAGCAATCAATGGATTATCTCAATGTTACTAGGAATTTATATTGCTTCAAGCGTTATCTTTGGTTTTTACATGGCTTTATGCGAGTACGTTTTTGGCAAGACCATTGGTAAGCACTTAATGGGTTTATGGGTTGAAGGAGAGCCAGGCTTATGGGGTTTTGTTGGCCGTAACTTGCTTAAGAGCACTTTCATAATATTACTACCACTAGATCTTTTTGGATTATTAACTAATAATCAGCGAGTAATTGATCAATTAATTAGGGTTAATGTTTTATACACTAAGCGAATAGTTTTAACAGAGGATTTCATATGAATTTTGGTAAGATCATTAGTGTATTCATTATATTGCTTAGTTTTGCAATCCTTCTTGGATTAACGCTAGGTGTATTCTTTTATGTTCCTTATGGTAACATAGCGGTTGTAAAAATCGTTGGCGAGATCTCAAGCACTAATGGTAATTTATTAAGTCAGTCAGCTAACTCAATCAATATTGCTGAGAAATTAAGAGAGATTAATAGTAATCCTTTAATTGAGTCAGTGATCATTGACATTAATAGTGGTGGTGGTTCAAGTGTCGCGAGCGCTGAAATAGTTAACGCAGTTAAAGAATTAACTAAACCATCAGTTGCATTAATACGTGATGTTGGAGCTAGCGGTGGTTACTGGATAGCTAGTGCTTGTGATTACATAATAGCTCATAACCTTAGCATGGTTGGAAGCTTAGGCGTTAACATGGATTACCTTGAATTCTCAGGCTTGTTAAAAAAGTATAATGTCACTTATGTTAACTTATCTTACCCTGAGCATAAAGATATCTTCTCAATGTATCGTCCATTAACTGACTCTGAAAGAGAATGGGTTCAGGAATGGTTAGAGCATGCTTATGAATTATTTGTTAGTGATGTGGCATTAAATCGTAACATGACTCGTGAGGAATTAAGGCCTTACGCTAATGGTTCAATATTCCTCGGATACCAAGCACTTAATTATGGATTAATTGATGGGTTAGGTGGTTGGGGTGAAGCTTACAATAAAAGCATTGAATTAAGCAATATTACTGAGCCAATATTATTAGAGTATGATCAAGGTTACTCAATACTAGACTTAATTAGTGGTTTGTCAGGAAGACAAGATGTTAGTTTAAGAACATAAAAAAACTTATAACCAAGCCTTAGATTAGAGATAATAATGGTGCGAACTGAACACTTAGTTTTATTTAATAGTCAGAATATCATAAACTTTGAAGCAGAGTCAACTAATGATAAGACAATAAGTAGTGTGGCTAGTGATCAAGTTCAAGCAAGTGCCAGTTTAATTGGGGGTTTATTTCACCCATTAATAGAGTTTCTTTCAAAAATAGAGGATTATGATTGGGAGAATCTTAGGGGTAATTCTAATATTCTTCAATTCAAAGATAAAGATAAGACTTACAGTATTAATGCTTTTAAGCTTGAAGGAAACCCTTTTATTTACATCTTATCAAATGATGGTAAAAAAGTAATAAAAGCCAGGGATTTTGGCAAGATATTAATTAAATTAAGGGCTTTTTACAAAGATAACAGGTCAGTGGTTAAGTCAAGCAATTTCTTAGAAGCAACCAGTTTATTCATTAAAGATGTGATGAGCAAGTTAAGCGATGAATTAAAAGATGATAGTTTTGAACAAGTTGATTTAAGCAAAGTGAGTGGTGGGTTAATCAGGAGGGACACTATTGCTTATGATGGTTATGAATACCTTAAGAGCAAGTTAAGTGATGAATTCTTTACTGTTGAGAATATTAGTAAAGTAATTGGTAACCCTGAAATCATGAGCATAATCACTAGGGGTGGATTATTAATTAATAGTTTTGTCCTTGGCACCCCAGTTAACCCTGATTTAATTAAAGAATTAGTTAATAAGTTGCCTAAGGAGCTAACAATTGATAAAGTAAGTGAGTTAATCAAAGTTTTTTTGCAAGAGATTAAAGGTAATAACTCAAATATTGATGAATTATTAAATGTTTTTGTAATGCTTTATAACATAATCGCTAACTTATGTCAAGGTCATGGAAGTAAGGAAGCTTACATATTATTACCTCATAATATTGTTTTAGGGGTTAAATCTTTCTAAATAATTCATCACAGTTTTTGCAATAAAAGTCTGCTCTGTAATCATTTAATTTAATGGTTAATAAACCTTTATTAGCTAGGTAAGGGATTAATTCTCTTATTATTCCATAATCATTAACGCAAGTAGCTGGGCCAGGATGGTATTTTTTATGATGTAAGTCAATGCCCGGGTAATGAACTTCTAGTAATTCATGCATTCCAACCTTAATTTTTCGCAAGTCAATTATTTCTTGTGATGGGTTATCAAAAAGTAATACTCCTTCATTAATCACAATTAATTTGTTGCCGTTGTTAAAGCCTTCAACAAATGAGAATGGTTTTTGAATAGTTGTTTTTTCTGCCCCATATAATTGGTTAATTAATTCACCTTCAAGATTAATAACAGCCACCCCAATTCCTTGGCAGGGTTCTAGTTTTGAATCAATGGTTTCAGCCCATTTTAAGAGTTTTTGGCTTGGCTCACTATCAACACTAACTTGTACAACACCCCCTATCAAGACTTCTGGGTATAACTTAGTAATGTGATCAATAAATGGTTTAACAGCATCAAATGATTCCTCTTTAGAACCTGTCCAGCATACAGGGTATAACCTCATGAATATTAAATTCTAATAATTGGCTTAAAAACCTTTCTACACCATTTTCTTTTCTTTCTTCTTAGGCCTTAAAGCACGCCTGCCGCAGAAACGACACTTAGTCTTACCTAATAAGACTCTCATAGAAGTAGTCCTAATCTTATGTTTACACTTACGACAAACAAACACGTTATTAAATAAGCGTGCTTGTGCTTCCTTAAACTTCTTAGCCATAAACACAAAGAAGAGTTGAAGTGTTTAAAAAGGTTACTGCTATAATAGTATATTATGGATTATTATGATATTGCAAGCATAAATGTGCCATCTTGGTTTGGTTTTAAGAAAACCATTAAACCAGTAATTATTCAACCTAGAAGTCAACAAGAATTATTTGATAAGACAAAAACTAAGGGTTTAATTGTTCTTAAAAACCCTAGTAGTGAAATTTTCAGAAAAGCTATTGATAAATCACTGGTTGATGTAGTACTGCCTGACCGTTTAAGGGGTCATGATTACTTGCATAATCGTAAGACAATACTTAGTAATGTTACTGCCAAGATCATGAAAAAATATAATATTAGTTTAATGTTCACTTTCAAAGAACTAAAAAATAGTGGTGGTCTTGACCGCGCGTTGGTTTGGGGTCGAATGAAGTATGACTTATGGATTTGTCAGAAAAAAGGCTTACCAATCATTATTGCTAGTGGCGCTGAAAATAAGAAAGAATTGGTTAGTGCGCGAACACTATTAGCTTTAGGTGAATTACTCGGGTTAAGACCAGAAAAAGCAAAACAAACATTAAGTTATGTTCAAGAAAAAATACTTGAAAGGACAAAATGAATTACTTATCTAAATTCTTCAATAAGGCAGTCAGGGATTGGGATTGGTGATTGATTTAGGTGCTCTAACGCTAATCTAGCACCCAGATCTGATCTTAATTTTTTGAATAATTTCTTAACTATTTTGTAAGCTTCTATTTCAGCTTTAGGTGTTAAAAACCTCTTAGCATAATTAATGTCTTCTATAACGCTTGGATGCATTTGTGATAAAGCTTTTTTTGCCCCAAAATAATCCAGCACTTCCTGAGAGACTTTATGTTCTGGTAATTGCATGCATAAATAATTAAAAATCTTTGTCTGAGCAGAGTATATCATGTCATCTGCAACCACGAAGTCTAAATCCATTCAAAAAAGAAAAACTAATTTATTTATAAAAGTTTCTCAAGAAATTCACTGCCTTTCTCATAGTTTTGTCTTAATAAATCCATTACGTAATCATAACCAAACTTTGTAAGGTATGCCTGCTTAGTTAATAACTTCTGTTCTTTTACTTGTTCAAGACCTAACATTAAGTTCTTACAAGCCTTTACTCTAGCCTCTAACCTTGTTAGATTTTGTTGCTCAATCATCACTTGCTTTGTATGATAATCAATCACCCGGTCAAAGAAATCAATAAATTTTGCTTTATGATCAGGGTATAAAGGCTTATTAGAAATCATTATTCCTGATTTTGACTCAAACAATAAGAATTCAGCCACCATTCGAACATAATTATTAACTTCATCAAAGTCATCATTTTCTGAAGCCTTAAGGATTAATTCATCAATAACAGGGTAGAATAATTCTATTTTGAATAAGTGATCAATAACTTCATTAATCTCTACTTTATAACCTTCTTCAATTTTTGTTACAGGTTTTGGGATTATTTTTTCACTCAAGTCCTCTTCAGGTAATTGAACCCAAGGGTTTAATCTGAACTTCATTTCACGAGCAAGGTCATCCCTTAATTGTCTTCTAGGCAATTGATCAGAGTCACTTGTTGATCTTTTAAGTTTAACATGACGATCTTCATGTATTGTGAAAACATTAGCTGATAAATCCTTTTTCTTACGCTCCCGGTTACCCAAGTGTGCATCTAATTGATTAAATTTAGGCATAGGATTATATAGTTAGATAATAGTCTTTATAAATCCTTCCATAATTCAATTTAATTAATGATTGAACCTGTTTTAAGAGAAAAAAAGCGTTATATTGTTTTTGAGACAATGAAAGAACAATCCTATGAGGTGGTTAAGAGTAAAGTTTATAAGGAGTCCCTTGCCTTCTTAGGAGAAAAAGGAACAGGAGAAATGGGTTTAATATTCCTCCCTGAACACTGGAATGGTCATAGGGGGGTAATAAGAGTAAACCATAACAAAACCAATGAATTAAAAGTGGTCCTTGGATTAATTAAAGGAATGAAAACAAAAACAATAAAAACCACTGGTTCATTGAAAAAAACAAGAGAATTAATGGAGAAAAAATAAATGCCGGCTTTACCAACTGATATGTTAGGATATGATCGTGCGATCACAGTGTTCTCACCTGATGGTAGGTTATTACAAGTAGAGTATGCTCGAGAAACAGTTAAGAAAGGAGCAACTGTTGTGGGAGTGGTAGCAAAGGATTCTGTTATTTTTGTAGCTGAAAGAGTTATCCCAATTAAATTAATGATTCCTGAGAGCACTCAAAAGATATTCCAAGTTGACACTCACATTGCTGGCGCTGGCTCTGGATTACTTGGTGACGCAAGAGTCTTGATTAGGAAAGCTCAAGATGAAGCTAGAAAACACCAGTTAACTTATGATGAGCCAATTGAGGTATCAACCCTAGTTAGTAGGGTTTGTGATTTCAAACAATTATATACGCAATATGGAGGTACGAGACCATTCGGTGTATCATTATTAATCGGTGGTGTAGATTCAAAAGGCCCAAGGTTGTTCGTTACTGAACCAGCAGGCATATTCTTTGAATACAGGGCAGTATCTATGGGTGAGGGCAGCAGTAATGTTAATAAGTACTTAGAAAAGAATTATAAGGATAATTTAAGCACTGATGAAGCAATATCACTAGCTATTAAAGCTTTAAAGAGCATTTCTAAAAGCAAGTTTGATGAGAAGAAACTTGAGATAGCTAAAGTTGATGGTGGATTCAAGCGTTACTCTACTGATGAAGTAATGAAGTATTTGCAGAAGATAAAATAGTATTATGAGTATTTATAAACCTGAACATAAAAAAAGTGATCATACTATCGCCCGCTTAAAAAAAGCAGGTAATAATTTTGAGATTATAATTGACTCTGAGACTGCTCTAAAAGTAAGGAGTGGTGAAGCCAAGGTTGAGGATGCCTTACTAGTTCAAAAAATATTCAAGGACGCTCGGACTGGAGACGTTCAAGGGAATTTAGAGGAATTTTTTGGCACTGATGACATTTTAACCATTGCTGAACAAATCATTAAAGAAGGTGAGGTTCAATTAAGTGAGGATTACCGTCATAAAGTCATTGAGGAGAAAACTAATCAAGTACTAGAACAAGTGGCTCAGAAAGCAGCTGATCCTCAAACTAATTACCCTATTCCTAGGCAAAGAATAGAGTTAGGTATTGAGAAAGCTGGTTATAAAATCCGTTTTGAGAAAAGCGTTGACGAAATGGTTAAGGAATTAAAAGAGTTGCTGCCCTCTGTCATGCCTGTTATTTTCAAAGATCTCATAGTTACAATTACATCACCACCTCAATTTACAGGCCAAGTTTTTAGCCTTATAAAAAAGTCTGGTGAATTAATTGAACAAAATTACCTGCCTGATGGTTCCTTGATCATGAAGGTTAAAGTCCCAGCTGGCAGGATTAATGAATTAAAAGATAAATTAAAAAGCCTAAGTCATGGCTTAATAAAAATTAAGGAGGATTAAAAAAATATGACAGATGAAAAGAAAAGAGAAGTTGTAATCCCTGGCGAAGTTCTCGCTAAGGGTATGGAGTTCCTTCCTGGTTATGGAACTCATAGGGTTGAAGAAGAGATTAGGGCTTCACTGCTTGGTTTAAAAGATATGAAGGGTAGTGTTGTTAAAGTGATTCCATTAAAAGGAACTTACATCCCTAAAAGAGGTGATAAAGTTATTGGTGAAGTAGTTGAGGTTAGCCATAATAGTTGGAGTATTGATATTAAGGCTCCATTAAACGCTAACTTAGGTATTGCTGACGCCACTAGGTCTTATATTGAGAATGGTGAGGATTTAAGCCGTTATTACCGTGTTGGAGACTACGTTTATGCTGAAGTTATTAGTGTTGGCAAGGACGGGTTTTCAAGGTTAAGGATGAAAGATCGGATGTTCAAGCGATTGGATGTTGGAATGATTATAGAAATCAACCCTGTTAAAGTGCCAAGGGTTATTGGCAAAAGAGGGAGTATGGTTAAGTTATTGAAAGATGAGACTAGTACGTCATTGATTATTGGCCAGAACGGCCTTGTATGGATTAAGGGTGATACTAGGCAGAGTGAATTGCTTGCTAAGAAAGCTATTAAGTATGTTGAAGAAAAAGCTCACTTAACAGGTTTAACTGATGCCATGCAAGAAAAAATAGGAGAGTGGAAAAAATGACAAAAACTAATAAAAGTTTAAGGCCTGATGGCCGTAAAGAGGATGAAATGCGTAAGATTAGCATGGAGGTAGGTGTTATACCTAACGCTAATGGTAGTGCTAAATTCAAGATTGGTAAAACTATTGCTATTGCTGGTGTTTACGGACCTCGCGAGCTGCACCCTCGAAGGTTAAGGCTTGCTGATACTGGGCTGCTTAGGTGTAATTATGACCTTATGAGTTTCTCAGTTAGTGATCGTAAGAGGCCTGGGCCTGGTCGAAGGGATAAAGAGTTAAGCTTGGTTAGTAGTAATGCCTTAACTAGTGTTGTATTCCTTGATAAGTATGACATGCAAGTGATTGACGTGTTCATCCAGATACCTCAAGCTGATGCTGGAACTAGGTGTGCTGGTATCTGCGCTGCTAGTCTTGCTTTAGCTGACGCTGGTATCCCTATGAGGGGTATGGCTGGCAGTATTAGTGTTGGCGCAATTGGTAAAACAGTTGTTGTTGACTTAACTAAAGAGGAAGAGGATTGGGCTGAGGGCGCGACTGACGTGCCATTAACTTACTGCCCTAAGACTGGTACAATCACTCACTTACAATTAGATGGTGAGATAACTAAAAAGGACTTGTTTAAAGCAATTGATATGGGTGTTAAATCAGCTGAAGAGCTTGTTGAAATGCAAGAAAAAGTTCTTAAAGAAAAGTATGATGGAGGTGCTTTAAAATGAAACAATACATAGAGAAGATTGGTAAGGAAGGTTTAAGGATTGACGGTCGTGGTTTTGATGACTTCAGGGAAGTCAAGATTGAAACTGGGGTGTCTAAGAAAGCTGAGGGTTCGGCCATGATTAGTATTGGTAATACCAGGGTAATGGCTGGTGTTAAAATGGAGTTAGGTGAGCCTTATTCTGACTCACCTGACGAGGGTTCCTTAATGGTTACTTTTGAGGAGGCCCAAATAGCTAGTCCTGATTGGGAGGGTGGACCACCTAGTCTTGAAGCTATCGAGATCGCCCGTACTGTTGACCGGGGTATTAGGGAGAGTCACATGGTCGATTTTAAGAAGTTATGTGTTAAGAAAGGAGAGCTTGTTTGGAAGGTATTTATTGATATCTACCCATTCAATTATGATGGCAACATTATTGACGCTTGTTCAATTGCTGCTATTGCCGCTTTACTAGACGCTAAAGTGCCTAAGATCAAGGGTGATAAAGTCTTGTATGGTGAGTTAACTAAGGAAAAACTCCCAGTTATTAAGGTTCCAATAACAACTACTTTTGTTAAGGTTGGGGATTTCATTATGGTTGACCCTAGTCTTAAGGAAGAGGTTTTAATGGATGCCCGGTTAAGTGTTAGCACTTCTGGTAAGGATAAGATTAACGCTATGCAGAAGAGTGGTAGTGGTGGTTTCACTCCTGATGAGGTTAAGGCAATGATTGATAAATCTTTTAAAATCAGGCCTGCTATTGAAGAAGCATTAAAACCCCTTCAAGGTGGTAAGAAGTGAGTGAGCTTAACAAGTACGAGCGTGCAAGGATTATTGGTGCTAGGGCTTTACAAATAGCTCAGGGTGCGCCGTTATTAATCCGCAAACCTAAGGATGAAATGGATCCTGTTAACATCGCGTTGATGGAGTTTGAGGCTAGCAAGATCCCAATTAATGTAGAGCGACCTCTACATTAAACCCTTTCTTTTTTTATTTTAATTAATTTTAAGTAAACTAGTTGACAAGCTAAAGTTAATGAGCGAGTTTATCTAAGGCTTAGAGAAAAACATTTAAAAACCCTTAATAGTTCGTTTTCTGGATATGACAGAAGAAAAGTGCCCTTTTTGTGGTAAAATGTTTAAGAACCTTAGTAGGCATAAGTGTAAAGAAGCTAAAACCCCTAAGTTAAAGAAGGAAGTTAAGGTTAAGAAAAAAGTTGTTAAACCTAAGAAGGATGATTACTTAGTGCCTAGTGATGATTACTTGAGTGCTGGGGTTCATATTGGGACTAAGAGTCGAACTAAATTTATGAGTAATTTTATTTATAAGATTAGGTCTGATGGTCTTGCAATTTTTGATGTTCAGAAAATTGATAATCGTTTAAGGGTGTTAACTAAGTATTTAGCTAAGTTTGATCCTGAGGAGATTCTGATTGTGGCTAAGCGTGATAACGCTGCTAAGCCTTTGAAGATGTTGTCAATGGCTACGGGCATTAATACTGTTACTGGTCGTTACTTGCCTGGAATGCTTACTAACCCTAATAATGATGATTTTATTGAGCCTAAGGTAGTAATGGTTACTGATACTTGGTATGATAAGCAGGTTATTAAGGATGCCCTATCTAGTGGGGCTGTTATTATTGCTTTATGTAATACTCAAACACCTACCACTAATATTGATGTAGCGATTCCTTGTAATAATAAGGGTCATAAGAGCTTGGCCTTGGTTTACTGGATTATTGCTCGAGAATACGCTAAAGCACACAAGATGAAATTCGAATTTGAAAAAGAGAAATTCGTTTAGTATTCATTTTTTTTGGTCAAGGTTTTTCCAAAAAGCTTGTTTGAAAAAGAGAAATTTGTTTAAGATAATGGGGTATCGAAACCCGCTGCAAAGCGAGGGTGCCTGAACGAATAGTTCAGAGCAGGGGCAGAGCCCAATTAATTTTATATTAAATATATAATTGACACGGGGTGTCGAGAGGGGCAGAGCCCCTTCGTTTGAAAAAGAGAAATTTGTTTAGTATTCATTTTTTTTGGTTAAGGTTCTTTTTTTTAGTTAATTATTTAAAGCTGTTAGTTCAATATTCTTATTATGAAAGGTGAGGCTTTTTACACTATTTTCCAGCAGGGTTCTACTTTTGTTAATATTAATCATAGACAAAAGTTAAGTAAGGGCAATAACGTCATTAAATTGAGTATTCCTTCTAAAGTTATTAGTAATTCTTTATTTGTGGTGCCTAAAGGTGATTCATTAGTTACTAGCACTCATATTGATATTGCTAAGGATAGTGATGATCGTTATAATCAGTTTCGTAAGTATGAGGGTAAAGAAGTTAGTTTTGTTTATAAAGGTAAGAGGTTCTCTGGTGAATTAATTGAATTGCACACTAATTCTTTAGTGGTTAAGCTTAAGGGAGAGCTTAGGTTTTTTGATCCTAAAGATGTTAAGTTAACTTTGCCTCGAGCATCTAATAAGTCATCTAGTGCTGTGATCAAGGTTTATTCTGATAAGAGTGTTACTGAAGAATTCAATATTAGTTATGTTGTTAATCAATTGTTATCTTGGGAGCCTGTTTATCATATGCGTTTAGAAGATGGTAAGGCTCTTTTAACTCATTATGCTTTAATTAAGAATGATTCTGATTCTGAAATAAAGAATGGTCGGTTCTTATGCGTGGCTGGTGATATTGAGTATAGTAGTGGTTATCATGCTAGAGCTTTATACTCTTTTTGTTTTGACGCCACTGAAAAACCACCTAGGAATGCTCCTGAACCACAGTTTAAGCAGGTTACTGAATTACAGCGTTACTCAACTCCTGAGGATTATGATTTAAAGCCAGGCCAGCGGGTTAAGATCCCTATTGGTAAACTTAGTATTAGTTTTGAAAGCAAATACTTTATTGAGGGTAGTGAAGTTATGATGAAGAATGAATTCCTTAATGACTCTAATACTTTATTAAACGCGGGTACGGTTATCTTATATGCTTCTAATGAGTCTGGTCAGTTACAATTTATTGGTCAGAAAAAGATTAGTGCTGTTCCTCGTCATGAGACTTTTACCATGGATGTTGGAGTGCCAGCTAATGTTACTGCTGTTAAGAGTGTTAAAGGGTTAACTAATGGTAAGAAAACTTATGTGATCACTATTAAGAACTTAACTGATAAGAAGATAAAAGTTGATGTTAGTGATCGGGTGACTAAGGATTTGAAAGAGGTTAACCCTCGTGACTGTAAGTATGAGGATAATCATTTGATTTGGAGTGATTATGAAGTTAAGAGTAAATCTAAGAAGCAATTCTATTATGTTACTAAGTACTAGAAACATTCATATAATTACTTAACATCTAATTATTTCATGGTTTTATTTAGTCGTTCACCAGTAGCTGCTGGTTCTTTTTACCCTAATGACCCAGTTAAGTTAAGGAAGACTATTAATGGTTTTTTTAAGAAGAAACCCTATAAGGTTCGGGAGGGTTATCTTAATGGTTTGATCGCGCCTCATGCTGGTTATGCTTACTCAGGTGAGATTGCTGCTAAAGCTTATTATGAGTTAAGTAAGCACGAGCCTCGTTCTTTCGTGATTTTGGGTCCTAATCATACTGGTATGGGTGAAGAATTAAGTGTTATGTATAACTCTCAGTACTTAACCCCTTTAGGGGCTGTTCGTAATGATCTTGAATTGGGTAGGCGCGTGTGTAAAGCACTTAATGTTGATCCTGACTTTATTGCTCATGCTCGAGAGCATAGTATTGAAGTTCAATTACCTTTTCTTCAATTTGTTTATGGTAAAGAAATCAAGGTCTTGCCAATCTTAATAGGTAGTGTTGACTTAGCGACTCTTAAGAGGGTTGGGTCAGTGCTTGCTAAAGAGGCTTGCACTATTATTGCTAGCAGTGACTTCACTCATCATGGCAGTGCTTATGATTATACTATTTTCAATGATGCTAAACTTGAAGTGAGAGAGCATGACTTGAAAGCTATTGAGTTAATCCAAAAACTAGAGGTTGATGAATTCCATAAGTTAGGTGAGAAGAGCACTATTTGTGGTTTTAAGCCAATAACTGTTTTATTGCAGGCCATGAAGGAGCGTGGTGCTAAAGCCCGATTCCTTGGTTACGCTACTAGTGCTGACGTTACTAAGGATTATGATAACATGGTTGGTTACGCGAGCGTGGTGTTCAATTGATTATTAAGAATAAGAGTAATGGTAAAGTATTAGCGTCTAACGTTATCTTGTGCGATTCTTTTCTTAAGCGTTGTAAAGGTTTAATGTTCAAGAAGATTAGTGAGAGTGATTGCTGCATCCTAGTTAACCCTTATATGAGTACTTTTGAATCTAGCATTCACATGATGTTCGTGCCTCAGGATCTTGAAGTTGTGTGGGCTGACGAGGACTTGAACGTGGTTGATGTTAAGAAATGCAAGCGCGGAACTCTTAACCCGTTAACGTGGCGCACTTATAAGCCACGTAAGCCAGCCAAGTACGTTATAGAATTACTTAATGCACGAGGCACCTTAAAGGGTGATGAGTTACGATTTATTGATTAACAACATTTAAATGACTTAATTTGTTTTAACTCTTTAAGTGTTGCACTATTCTGAGCCCCTAGTTTAGTAACGCAGATATTGCTTGAAATGATTGCCCACTCGCACGCTTCGCGTAGTGATTTACCTTTGTGCCACGCGCTAATAAAAGCGCTGGCAAAAGCGTCACCAGCCCCTGTAGTATCAATGGGTGGGTAACCAAGATTCTTTGTGTGGAATTCCTCATCTTTAGAAACTAAGTAACAACCACCTTTACCTAACTTAACTATTGAAACATTAACTCCAGCTTCAAATAACTCTCGGGCAGCACGCTTGTAAGAATAGCCTGTGATTATTTTAGCTTCTTCTTCATTAGGAAAGAATATGTCAATTTTTTTAAGATAAGGTTTTAATTCATCTAGCTTGTATCGTGAGAGTCTTGATCCCGGGTCTACGCTTATGCTCCCACGTGCTTGCTTAAGCAAGCTTAATGGCGGGGTAGCTAAGTGTAAGTGTTTAGTCTTTGATAAGTAATTTTTAAGTTTAAGGTCATGTAAGTACTTATTAGCTCCTTCAAACTTTAGGAATTTCTTAAAACGCTTCTTAGTAAAGACCACAACGAAACCAGTCTGATCCTTAACCACCTTAATTAATGGCTTAACTTTTTCTTTAATTAAATTTTTCCTAATTATGCTGCCGAATTCGTCTTTACCAGTGAACCCAAGGAATCCTGACTTGAGTCCAAGGCGGGCGCAGCCAACAGCAAAATTACAAGCACTACCACCAGGCTTTATAAAAAACTCAGGCTTCTTAGGCAACTTATCATCATTAACAATTAAGTCAATGTTCGCATTACCAACACTCAAAACATCATACATGTTCTAACACGTCCTCAATAGTAAGTAAATCATTAGGTAACTTCTTGACTTGCTGGCAGACCCGTGTTATCATTGGTGGCGTGAGGCCTAGCTTATCCAGGAATGTTTTTTTAGAAAATACTTTTCGAGTCTCGTCATCTAATACAACTCGTCCTTCATTTAAAACAATCACTCGATCACAAGTCTCGGCAATAAAATCAATATCATGAGATGCTACTATGAAAGTCTTATCCTTAGAAAGACCGCGAACAATATCCTTAACAACACGCTTGCCCATAGGATCCTGACCAGTAGTGGGCTCGTCAAGAATAACCACGTCAGTATTCATAGCTAAGATACTAGCAATAGTGATGAGCTTGCGACGATTATAACCAACATCATAAGGATGAGCTTTAGCCCGACGCCATAAACCAACCTGTTGAAGCGAATCCTTAACCAAGCGATTAATCTCACGCTTAGAGAATCCGAGATTCCGAGGCCCAAAAGCCACTTCATCCTTAATAGTTGAAGAAAAAACTTGGTCATCAGGGTTCTGGAACACGTAACCAACCCGTTTAGATAATTGAGCAATAGTTTGGCTCATAGTATCTTTATTATCAATTAAGACCATGCCTTTAGTTGGTTTAAGCAAACCATTACATAACTTCATAAGAGTTGTCTTACCACTACCATTCTGACCAATCAAACCAACACGTTCACCTTTAGAAAGTTTTAAATCAATATCAAACAAGGCCTTAACCCCAATAGGGTAAGTAAAGTAAACATTCTTGAATTCAATCATTTTAAACCCCTCACAGCATCCTTAACAGTGATAGGTAAGTCACCCTTCCACTTACGCTTAAGCTTAAGCGCGTGACCTAAACGAGTAACTGGCAAAGGAGTTAAATTATTAGCCTTAAATAAGTGAACATCACTTAACACTTCCTGAGGCTTTCCATCACGAACCACGTTACCCTTATTAAAAATAATAATTCGATCAGCATAACGAGCAAGGTATTCAAGCTTATGAGTAACCATAATAATAGTCTTACCCTGATTATTCAATTTCTTAACAAGCGAGAAAACCGCCTCAGTCCCCCCAGGGTCAAGGTAACCAGTGGGTTCATCAAGTATTAAGATCTTTGGTTCTAAAGCAAGAACACTAGCAATAGCAATCTTTTGCTGCTGACCACCAGACACTTCAAAAGGAGACCTCTTGCGCAATTCGTAAAGGCCAACGCGCTTTAACACATGCTTTATCTGATCAATCATCTCACTGCGCGGCACGCCATTATTCTCAAGCCCAAAAGCCACCTCTTCCTCAATAGTTAACCCAGCACCAGTAAGTTGAGAAAGAGGTGATTGAAGGATAATACCAACACTACGTGATAAGTCACCAATAGAGTGCTCTTGAGTATCAAGCCCATCAACAACAACACTACCACCCAACACTCGACCCTGACTAAGGTGAGGGATAACACCCATAACTGAATAACATAAAGCTGTTTTACCACTACCAGTTGGACCAACCAATCCAACAAACTCACCCTTATTAATCTTTAAATCTACGCCAGTCAAGTCATGCTCTTCAGTCTCATAATAATGCCATTTAAAATCATTAAACTCTATGATAGCCATCCAACCACCCTTAACATAATATAAACAGGAATAAAAATTAATGAAATAATAGTTAATACTTTATCCCTAGCCTTAATCTTCTCAACATAAAAAGAAGTCTTCTTCCCCTTAGCAGAGAAGCCCCTAACCTCAAGCGCAATCGTTCGCTCATAAACCCTCATAACGCTGCCAAGAATAATAGGGCCAATAAGAGGAATAAAAGCTTTAAAACGCTGCCAAACCTTACCCTTAGTTTCAAGACCTCGAGCACGCTGGGCATCAATGATTGTCTCAGCATCACGAAGCATTAAAGGAACAATCTGCAATGTAGCATTAACTAAGAAGCCTATTTTATAAGGCAACCCCATAGCCCTAAGAGAGTTAACCATTCGGCCAGGATAAGTTGATAAAATAAACAAATAAAAGACGCTAATTAAAGCAGTGATCTTAAAACCAAAAAACAATCCATTCATTATTCCACCCCAAGTAATATTAATAGTGAGAAAAGAGAAAAGCACTTCCTGACTGCCAGTACCAAACGGGTTAAAGAAACCATGTATGATAAGCGAGAATAAGAATATAGGGCCAATCATGAAGGCAAGACCCTTAATAAATGCTTTACCAATCTTCCCAATAAAAGCAAAGATAAGGATTATTACATTAACAATAATAAATAGATTCATTGAACTAGAAAGTAAGAATAAGAACACAACAACTAGCACCCAAGCAAACTTAACCATTGGGTTAAGCGAATGAATAATTGAATCCCTCTTAACATAATTAGTCTGTAAAATAGCCATTATAAAATAATAAAAAGAAAAAGAAAAATAAAAACCTTTGTTAACAATTTTTTTACTTGTTTCGCAACATTCTAGCCGGAATCTTCTTCATAACCGCAAATACAATGAATACTGACAGCACTTTGTCCAAAACATCTGTCACTAACTCACTGCCAAAAACCGCAGTAAGAAGACCAGTTGTCTCACCAGTACCAAGAATCATAGCAGTTATTAAATCAGCACCTGCACCTGTCACGCCTCCAAAGAAGTAGACTGTGATTGGGGCAGAAATTATTGTTGCAATAAAAGCAAGTAATAAACCAGTACCAAAAACTTCAACCCAGTTTGATTTCTCAGTATAATAACCTTTTTTATACATGTAACCAACTACCAGGCCTACAACAGCGTTTACTATACCATAAACAGCTCCTATAGGATCAAAAGTGAAGTTCTTAACAAGGTTTGTTAAACCACCAGCAACAAAACCAACCCATGGACCTGCAAGGACTGCAGCAATCATTGTTCCAATAACATCCAACCATAATGGAAGCTTCAATGATGAAGCTAGGAACGCGCCAGCCCAATTAATACCAATAGCAATAGGTATTAAAGCTAATCCAAAAGTACTGAATTCCTTTTTTAATTCTTGTGCAAAACTTTTCTTTTTTGCCATCTTAACTTTAATTTTAGTCTTTCTAGCCATTTTTATCCCTCTATTTTTTTTATCGCAGATAAAGCGATCATGATAGACTTACGCTCTCCTTTCATCGCAGCTTTTTCACCACTAGCGTAAGATTGAACACTTGCCGCGTCACTACCCCCAAAACGCGATACAACATTTAACACTGAACCAGCCTTAACCTTAAGGTATTCAGCTACTATGAATAAAGGAGCGGTCTCAAAGTCACTGCCAATAAGTCCAACACGAGACCAGAATTGATCCATCTCATCACTACCCTTATGATAAAAACCATCATGACTATTAATAAAACCAACTTTAACCTTAGATGATTTTAAAGCTTTAAAAACGTCAAGACTTGGGAGGGCAGGATGCTCACGAGGGTAATAAAGAAGACTAGTGCTCTCACTCCGAACAGCACCTTCTGGAATTATTGTGTCACCAATCTTTAACCCCTTTTGCAACGCACCGCAAGAACCCACACGTATAAGAGTCTTAGCTCCACAATTAACTAACTCATGAACAGCTATAGCAGCACTAGAACCACCAATACCAGTAGAGCAAACAGTTACAGGAACGCCTTTATAAATCCCTGAATAGATATTATACCCTCGGTTAAAACTAATATGCTTAACATCTTCAAGTAATTCAGCAATTCGTTTAGACCTGCCAGGATCACCTGGGAGTAAACAATAATTATTAATATCCCTCGGCTCGCAACGCAAGTGTGGTTGCTTCATTTAGCAATAATAGAATGATTCCTATAATAAAAACCTTATTAAATTAAATTGAAAGCAGTATTATACATAAAATCGAACAAGCAATTCCAAGAATAACTCTTTTATTAATCTTCTCTTTTAAAAAAATAAAAGCCAACAGAGTAGGAATCAAGGTAACACCAACACTCTGTAAAGGGGCAACCCGTGACACTTCACCAAGATTAATAGCTAAATAATAAAAAGACAAGCCAGTTGATACAAAGAAACCAGAAAGAAATGATAATAATAATTCACGTCTAGTTACTAAAGGCTTTAAACGCTTAACTAAAAAATAACAAGAAAGAGCAATTAATGAACCAACATATTGCATTAATAATAAATTTAAAGGGTTAAAATAATTAGTTAATAACTTAACAAAGAACACCAAAGAGCCCTGTAATAACATCGCACTTAACACCAAATTAAACCAATTCATTTACTATCACCTAATAAGTAAACACCAAAAGCACCAAATACTAAACCAATTACTAATTGAGGTGTTAAAGTCTCACCAAGAAACAATAAACCAAGAACTGCAGTAACAATTAAACTAAGATTAAAAATAGGACCTGCTCTTGATAAAAAACCACTACTAAGAGATGAATAATAAAGACCAAGTGATAAAGCATAAACAAAACCTAAAATTAACAACAAAGGATTATTAGAAGAACCAGGATTAAAGAATAAAGAATAAATTAACACTAAAGGGATTGCAATCAAGAATTGAAAGAACATAACAATCAATGGATTAACCTTCTTAACTAATTGTTTAACAATAAAAGGATTAAAACTCATTAAGATAATAGCAATAATTAAGTAGATAAGCCAGAGCATTAAAGGAGTAAGGTTTTTAGTTAATAAAAGACTTGCTTAATAATAATGGAAGCGTTAAAGGCAATAAATACTCGGAGGAGCATTAGGAAATATAAAAAGAAAAAAATTCCTCAAGCCTTAATCAAAAAATTAATAGAAGCAGGTCGTAATGCGCCAAGCGCTTTCAATGATCAACCATGGGTTTTCATCACGTTCACTGATCAAGCTAAGAAGGACGCGATCGCCAAGCATAAAAGTCAAAAAAGCAAGTTCATTAAGGATGCGCCATTAATGATAGCTTGTTGTTATGATAAACAAAAAAGTCATACAACAGATCATAACTTAGAAAACGTTGCAGTAGCAGCTGAGAATATTCTATTAGCAGCTCACGCCCTAGGCTTAGGAGCTTGTTATATAGGAGCTTTTGATTCAAGTTACCCAGGAATAGAGAATTCAATAATAAAAGTATTAAAACTTCCAAAACACGTCCACATAGTCTGCTTAATTAGTGTTGGTTACCCAGATGAAAAACCAATTAAGAAAAGAATGAGGCCAATCAACGAGATCTGGAAGAAAGAATACTATTAATAAATTCGTCAACATTTAATACATCACGCTTAACACCCTTAACTCTTTGAGCTAATTGTGTGATCAGAGGAGGTTTTAAAAAAGTGCTCTTCAATAACTTGCTCTTAACAAAAACTTTCTTAGGCAAGCCATCAAAAACAATTCTAGAGTCACGCATTACCACAACCCTTGAAGCAACACGAGCCACTAAATCCATATTATGAGAGATGATAATAATAGTATAATCATTCCTTAACTTATTAATGATTGACTCTATCATCCTAATACCCTTATGATCTTGACCAGTTGTAGGCTCATCAAGGATTACTAACTCAGGCTTCATTGACAGGATCGAAGCAATAGCTAAAAGTTTCTTCTGATCCAAACCAAGATCTAATGGGTGCTTACGCTCAAAACCCTTAAGCCCCACTAATTCAAGCGCTTCCTTAACCCGAGACTTAACAGCTTTCTTAGATAAACCAAGATTCCGAGGCCCAAAAGCTACTTCATCAAAAACAGAATTATTAAAAATCTGGTCATCAGGGTTCTGGAACACGTAACCAACACTACGAGATAATTGAGCAGTTGTTAAATCATTAGTTGATTGATTATTAACAAATACTTCACCTTTTGAAGGTTTAAGCAATCCATTAAAGTGCTTAACAAACGTGGTCTTTCCAGAACCATTCTGCCCAATAATAGCTACAACTTCACCCTTACTAATCTCAAGGTTAATATCACGTAAAGCAATCACTCCAGCAGGGTAAGTGAAATAAACTTTTTTGAACTTAATCATTTAATCACCTTCCTAACAATCTCTTCAGCGTCCTTAAGGTTAAGAGCTAACTCACCCTTCCATAACTTACGCTTTCTTAACTCATAAGATAAAGTAGTCATGGTTGAAGGAATTAAGTTATTACGCTTCAATAAATTAATATTAGTTAATACTTCACGAGCAGAACCAACTTTAACAATACTATTTTTGAGTATGGCCACCCGGTCAGCGAATTCAGCTAAGTAATCAATCTTATTTGAAACAAGTATTATAGTCATTCCTTTGTTAGCTAATTTCTTAACTAAATCAAAAACTTGACTAGTACCTAAAGGATCAAGTTGAGCAGTAGGCTCGTCAAGAACCAATACTTTAGGATTCATGATTAAGACACTAGCAATAGCAACTTTTTGCTGTTGACCGCCTGATAATTCAAGAGGGCTTCGCTTACTAAAACTCTCTAAACCAACCATTTTAACCATTTCATTAACCCGCCTAATAATCTCTTTTCTAGGAACCCCAAGGTTCTCTAAGCCAAAAGCTAATTCTTCTTCAACAGTCATGCCAGCACCACTCAATTGGTTAATTGGTGACTGGAAAGCTAATCCAACACGAGTTGATAATTCAGAAATACTTGATTCTTTAACACTTAAACCATCAACAATTAATTCACCACTCATCTTACCAGGATAAAAATGAGGAATTAAACCAAGCAGTGAAGTGCAAAACGATGTGCGACCAGAACCAACATTACCCATCACCCCAAGGAATTCGCCTTTATTAACTTTTAAGTTAATATTCTTCAGAATCGGGGTCTTATAACCACTATAAGCCCAGGAGAGATTATTAAACTCTACAACAGCCATGATAACACCCCATATAAAACTGAGAAAACTATGAAACCAATAGTCCACCAAGAATCTTTAGTCTTAAACCTCCGATCCCTAAAACTAGTCTTAGGGCATTTAGCAGAAAAGGCCCTAGCCTCTAAAGCCATTGAGCGTTCAACAGCTTGTTGAACCGAGCCAATAAATAATGGGCCAAGCAGAGGAGTATACGCTTTTAAACGATTAACTAAACTACCCCTAGTATCTAAACCACGACTCTTCTGAGCCTCAATTATAACACTCATCTGAGATTGAATACGAGGAATTAATTGAAGAGTAGTGATAATAATATAACCCATCCAGTGAGGCAAACCGCGCTCCTTAAACTCAGACACTAAGTCACCAGGATGAGTTGTTAACACAAACCAGTAACCAAAAACAAGCATTACTAACAACCTAGCTGATATATTAGCAGCGTATAAAACACCTTCAAGCCAGATAGTAATGCCAAAAGGCAATTCCATCAAAGGCGTGACGCTAAAAGGATAAAAGAAACTTTGAATACCAAAAAGTATTACAAAAATAATGAATAAGTATCTAACAGGCCTAAAAACTTGACTCAAGATTTTAGACTTATAACCAATAGGTATTATTAAAGCAGCTAATAATAAATTAAAAATAAAACTTTTAACAACAAAAGCTAGAACAATTGCGCAACCAGTAATTACGAATTTTGTTAAAGGGTGTAGTTTGTGAAAGTAAGAATCCCTATGAGCGTATGAACTAAGTATTATTTTTGGCATAATTAAATAAAAATAAAAGAAATTAAATAATAAACCTTGTCTTTTTACCTTATCTTCTTAGCGTATTTAAATAATCTAGCGTATTTTTCTGGTAACCGCTTAATTGATATCCATGGAATGAAAACAGCGATTAGTTTATCAATCATTTCAACAATAATCCTTGCAGAAACTATTGACTCCCAGAAACCAGTACCCGTAGCTAGGAAGAAAGCTACAACAGCGTCAACACCAGATCCTGAAACACCACCCCTAACTGCAACAACTATTAATGAACTAGTAAGTGCAGCTATAATGGCTATCAAGATACCACCCGCTAAGACAGACCATAATTTCTTAGCCCATCCTTTGTAAACAAGTAATCCAGTTACTAAACCAACCATTAACTGAACTATACCAAAGAAGACGCTGGTTGCCCGGCCATAAGCAATTGCTGTAACCACATTAGTAAGGAAACCACCAATAGCCGCAACCCAAGGACCACAAAGCATTGCAGTAAAAATAGTTCCTATAGTATCAAGATAAACAGGTAAGCCTAAAGCTTCACGAATCAATCTTCCAGCCTGGTTAATACCAATTGCTATTGGAATCATCACTATAGCGATTGTTGTGAATTCTGATTTAATCCGACTCATAACGCTCATTTTTTTAGCGCTTTTCTTTTTTGCCAATTAATTCACCTCCTCTAGTTTTTTAAAAGCATTAAGTGCTACCTTTATAGCGTTACGCTCACCTTCAGCGCGTTGACTAGCTTGTCGTAATATATCCTTATGTGTTTGTTTTTTCATAATGTTTAAGCCAGCATAAAAAATCAAGCCAGCCTTAACACCCCTTAATTGAGTTATGGTGAAAAGCATAGAAGACTCCATCTCACTACCAATAACTCCTTTCTTAGACCATTCAATCATTTGCTTATGATGACTAAGAGCATAAAAAGCATCAGTGCACATAGTGATTCCATAAAAGAATTTATGACCAGAGTTTATAGCACTATTAATTAATGAATTAGTAACATCAAAATCAGGAACACATGCAAAACCTTCAGGAACATAAGCAGTGGTTGCTTTCTCTTCTTTACAAACACCAGTGCTAATAATCAAGTCACCTGTGTTAATTTTTTTATCAAGAACTCCTCCACTACCAACCCTGATTATTACTTTAGCTCCACAATTAATTAATTCTTCAATAACTATTGCAGCGCTTGGCCCACCAATGCCAGTAGAGCAAACAGTTATTGGCAACCTATTATAATCCCCATTATAAACTAAGTAACCGCGATTATCACTAACTTTACGAGAATTCTCTAATTGTTTAACAACTTCTAAAACCCTCTCGGTTTTACCAACTATAATACAATGTTTGTTAATATCCCTCGCCGTACAAAGCAAGTGTGGTTGCTTCATTTAGCAATAATAGAATGATTCCTATAATAAAAACCTTTACTTAGCGCGTTTTAATAATTCTCTAAGCAAACCCATCAATGATTTTGCTTCTTGTTCATAAATTATTGACCTATTAGCAACATTTTTTAAATAAGCTTTTAATGATTCTTCCCGATCACATAAATCACTAAGCTCTGATAATTTTGAAATTAATGCTTGTTTCATCTTAGGACTAATTAATTTTTTATCAAATTTTTTATCGCGCAATCCATAAAGAATGATCGCGACAGCGTGACTAAGATTAAGTGATTTATACTTAGTCCCAGTATGAATATTAACAACCGCACTGCACTTCTCAAGAATCATATTAGGTAAACCATTATCTTCACGACCAAAAAGAAGGACAGCGTTCTCTGGTAGGAAACTAAGTTGGTCTGGGGTAACTGCTTGACGTCTAGCTTTACGAGTAAAAGCTTTACTAGTAGTGCCAACAACAAAATGATTAAAGAGTTCCTGTTCAGAAACCACTTTTGCTTTCTTCAATAAATCACTAGCATGACAAGCTCTTTGAAAAGCTTGTTCAGATAAGTGATCACATAAAGGGTTAATTAAAAGCAATTCTTTAAACCCAAAGTTCTTCATTACACGAGCCACAGCCCCAATATTACCCGCTGTTATAGTCTCTAATAAAGCAACCTTCATGAATCCAAACCCTTCATGCTCTTATAGATTGAACCAGCAAAGTACAATCCTAAACCAAAACATAAAGCACCTAAAGTGTAAAGAGTTGTTCTTAAATAATCTGGAGTGTTTTCAGCAAAAAAACTAGTGTTATTAGCTATTAAAGCAAAACCAGAACCACAAGCACTAAAGAAAGTAAAATAACCAAAGATTTGCTTAATTAACTCTGATTTTACCTCAGGAGTTAATAAATTATTAGTTATTCTAACCAACTCATCTGCAGTATCAACCAACTCTTCACTATTTAACTTATCATCAACAGTTCCTTTAAATAAATCTTCAATTGTCATTAATTTTAATTAAAGAGTAGCTTTTAAAAAGTTTTAGCTAATTAACCTTGTTTAAATGTTCACTCTTTTAGAGCTTGGCGAGATTGCATTAACTATTATTATTGCAGGTTACATACTGCAACCACTAACTCGAGGTAAAATCAAAGAATCTTTTATGTTTGCGGGCATTAGCATTGTATTCCACGAGTTAGCTCATAAATTCGTTGCCATGGCCAGTGGTTTCAATGCAGTATACCACGCTAATTACACAGGATTAGGTTTTGGTGCAATACTTAGAGTGTTAGGCGCGCCAGTATTCTTTGTCCCAGCCTATGTTAGTATTAGTGGTAATGGCTCAGTAATTGGTTACTTATTCACCGCCTTAGCAGGGCCCTTAACAAACCTAACCATTTTTGGAGTAACTGCTATATTACTAAAATACTATTTTGAAAATAAGTGGGTTCAAGAACACGCTGAATTCATTAGCACACTAAGAGTAATTAATATGTGGTTAACCATTATTAACATCCTGCCTATACCAGGAACAGATGGTTTCAACGCCTTGGCTAGTCTTAGATTTTTATGAACACCATCACTCATGCAATCCTAGCAATAGGGCTTAGTGAAGCATTAATGCTTAACCCAGTAATAGCTTTAATAGGAGCCATAATCCCAGATCTTGATTACGTTATTGGGATACAGCATCGAACAATAACTCACTCATTAATCTTCCTTTTAATTGCAACTTTAATCACTTATAAATTAAAGGATAAACGAGCAGCTCTTGCATTATTCATAGGAATGGCTTCACACTTAATGATTGACTCAATCACTCCAATGGGGGTGCCATTACTATACCCTTTAAACAATTACTATAGTTTTAACTTAGTAACATGGAATAGTGTCACTGCTAACCTTGGAATAATATTATTTGCTGGCTTACTAATATTAAACAAGCATAACATTCATGACTACTTATTCTCACTTAATAAAGGACAAGCACTAAAAGGGGTAATAGTGTTCTCAATTACATGGTTTGGGATTCTATTCTTATTCCCTGTAAGTGAATGCCCACACCAAGTCACAACAATAAGTTACTTAGATACTTTAGTTGGTGAGATGAACGTTAAAGTTAAAGGCACTATCTGCAGTGAAATCGAGTTAAAAACTTCAAAGTCAGATAATACTTATCAAATATTCACGCTTTGCGATGAAACAGGCAATATCACTATCTGGAAAGGTGATTGGGTGTTGGAAAATAATTTAAGCAGGGGAGACATTATCCTGTTATGCGGGACTTACACACGTAAGTTCACGCAACCAGAGATTTATTACGTTACAAAGGTGATCAAGTGAGGTTTAATATTACTTTAAGAGAAGTCGGCAACTTACTAGTGTCAATACTAGTATTGGGTTTATTATTCTCATTTAATGACTTAAATAACATTATCCCTAACACTTTAATTGTTGGTTTAGCTTTTGCTGCTCACGAGTTAGCTCATAAATTCGTTGCTGAACACTTTGATTGTAAAACAGAGTATGTCTTATGGCCTCAAGGCGTGATGATAGCCTTATTTATTGCCTTCCTTAGTGGAGGCAACTTCATTTTTGCAGCCCTAGGTTATGTTAGCATCAAGTCATATTACTCAACAAGACTTGGTTACCACTTCACTCACTTATCATTAGAGGAGATGGGCAAGATTAGTGCTTCAGGCCCAGTTGCTAACATAATCCTTGGAATCATTTCAGCAATGATAGCCCCTTATTACCCTATAATGGGTTACAGCGCAACTCTTAACTTCATTCTGGCCTTATTTAACTTAGTGCCAGTCCCACCACTGGATGGCAGTAAAGTATTCATGTGGTCAAGGATAGCTTGGAGTTCACTAATAGTAACTGGAGCCACAATCTTTGGTTTATCATTCTTAATAAACCCCTTAATTGCTGGATTTATTGGCTTAGCAGTTATGATTGGCATGATTGCTTACACTTTCTATAAGGAATTCTAGAGTTTAGAAGCTCGAAAGATTTAAATAAAAACAACCGCTCCTATTAATTTAATGAGTGATGATCGAATAATAACAAAGAAGATCATTGGAAAAACAATTGTCAGCAAGACTGGTAAAACCTTTGGTAAAGTCGGAGACATTGTTTTTGAAACAAGGACTGGTGAATTAATCTACTTACTTCTTGACAGTCCTACTTCTTATGCTAGTACTTTTGAATTAGAAGGAAACAAGGAAGGAAAATTACAAGTACCTTTTAGCAGTGTATTAGCTATAGGTGACTTCATTGTAATACAAGAAGAAGATCTTGGTTAAGTATGAATAGTGTTCTTGAAAACCTGGCCTTACTAATACTTTTACTAGTCGTCTTATCATTCTCCTTAGGCGCTGCTTTCAGCACTAACCCAATGGTCAGCATGTTAGGGATCTTTGGTATGCCAATATGCATTTTTGGTTTATACATGAGTACTAGGATTTAAGGTTTTTAAAAACCAATCCCTAATGGATTCCCTAACCTGGCTAACGTGTAATGGTCTCCAAATAGAATGGCCACAATCCAAGCTTAAGAACTCTTTTTGAGCTTGAACATCATTATATAATTCCTTCATTAAATCCTGAGGCGTTATTCGATCATGCTCTCCTGAAACCACGAGCACTGGTTTCCGCAAGTTCTGGATTAATTTCTTCAGATTATAAGAAAAGAAATCCTTTAATAATAATTTCTCAGCAATCTTTGAAAGAATACTATGTTCTTTAACGTAATTCTCATAAGCCTTTCGCTGATCATAAACACTGTTAACTAACACTAATGACTTAACTTTAGGGTGACTGGCAGTAATTATTGAAGTCATGCCTCCAAGACTACAACCAACTAGCCCAATAACTTCTGCTTTAACTTCATCAATCACTTTATTTAACACACTAACCCTATGCTTAATCTCCTCTGTTGGGTAATTAAACCTAACTGTTTTAAAACCAGCTCTTGCTAAAGCGCGGGCAGTGCTCTTAATATAATATTTATTCTTATTGCTTAAGAAACCATGACTAAAAATAACAGCTCTGCTACTCTTAGGCTTACTAACACTTAATAATAACCTCAACCCTGAATTAATGTATTGAATCATTACTCATTCAGATCACTAATATCTTCTGAAGCATCCTCAAACTCAATGCAATCCTTACACAAATTTCTATCATAATCACCACAATCAGGACAGAATTTAGTGTCACATATACTGCAGTGAGCCATGCTATCAAGTTCTTTAGAACATAAGTCACATTTCATTCACAAAATGTAAAAAGACCCCCTATTTAAGTTTTTCTCTAACAACATAAACCTATTTAAGTTAAGAATATGTAAAAAAGAACATGGCAGTACTGGAATATCCTATAAGAATATTATTAGTGACTATTTCTGACGTTGACGACTATAATAAAGTTAAGAATGAATTAAACAAGCATGGAAAAGTTATTGGAACAGTCTTCACTGTTGGAAAAAATGGTGCTGATGTTAATAAAGTTAAAGGTGGCGGGTATTTATGGAAGCATAAGAAACCAGGAAAAGATGAGTTCTTCCTGATAGTGCTTGCTGCTATACCTAAAGCATCAGAGGTTCTGGAAAAAGGCCTTAAAGCAATCTCATCAAGAGGCTTATTTAATCTTAAGAAATTCCATGAAGAATACCCAGTGATACCGGTTCATGACATTGGAGTAATCATTAATGCCCAAGAAATAGAAAAGGCTGGGAAAAAATATGGCACTAAACAGAAAAAAATTGAACAAGTCGGGTGGCATGATATTGGAGAATTAAAAAGTCTTATTAAAAAACTTGATAAAAAGAAAGATAAGACAAAGAAAGATAAAGACCAATTAGAGGATTATAAAGCTGAACTTAAATTACAAGAGTCAATTAACCGTTTATCTGGCATGAGGACTCGTGAATTAAAACTTGGTTGTGTTATCATTGAAGATGATGATGACTTCACTAAGATCTACAAGGAATTAATCCCTCATGCTGGCAAGACCTTAAGGGGCCGGGAGATATGGGCTGGCAGGTTTGCTAAAGAAGACGTTGGCTTAATGATCTGGCATCATGAGCAATTTGGTCAAGATGAATATTGGGCTTTACTATTCTTAGATAAGGATACAATAAAAAGCGGTAAACTAGCTGACTGGGAAGGCCCTGCAATCAATGAGTTTAAAAAGTTATACCAAAACGTTATTCCAATAATTGAGATCCCAAAAATCAAAACTGGTGTTTCTATTGATGCAGGTAAGATTATTAGTCGATTAGAAAGAGCTCAGAAGAAGATAAAGAAGGATAAAGATCTTAAGGAAGCTAAAATAAAAATATAAATTTTTTTTATTAATATTAATATTTTTTTTAACTAGTAATTAAATGGCGGTATATCAAATGTTGCTAGGATTATGAATAATATACCTACCACGAATAAAATCCAAGCAATTAATAATAAGGGCACTGGCCCAATCTCGGTTGGCATTACAAAACCCTGAATATAAGTGTCAAGTGAGATAACAGGTATTAAATCCTTAAAACTTGTCTGAGATAAGTAAAGAAACCCTAATAAGACAAATATCCCTCCAATCTTCCAACCCTTACTTCGCTCCATTAACTAATGAATAATCTGAAGAGCTTAATAAAGTTTAGTAAACAATAAAAATAACCTTGCACTTAGAAAGATTAATGGTTAAATATCAAGCGTTCTTAAACGCTGTCACAATCATCACTCGAAGCAGTGAAGTTCAGAAAGGAATTGTTAAAGACGAGTTCAATAACTTAGTAGCCAAACTAAAAGGTAAAGCTCGTTCAATACAAATCAGGACAGGTAATCGAACCAAGATTGGAGTATTATTATGGAATCATCCTAAAATACTTCGCAGAGATGATTTTGCAATATCAATATTCTTAGATAGGAAGAAAACCCTTGAACCATCTATAGGCACTGGATTAATTAATCTTGAGCAATTAGCGGCTAAGTATCCTGGCTTAAAAATTAAAGAATTAGGTGTTTTTGAAAGAACAAGAACTTTTTACAAGGCTTTAAGAAAACAAGATAAAGGTTACAAAAAAATTGGTGATTTACAAACAGGTTCAAAGAATCCATTAAATATTGCTATGATTTTATACAGGGATGAGAATGAAGTTAAAGAAGTTTTTAATGACTTTAAGAAAGATACGGGTAATGGTGAATTAATAATAAACCGTGCAACTATTGATTATTATACTAACACATATAAGAATTATTTTGCAAGACTATTAAGCAAGGGCCAAATAAACAACAGCGAGTATACTGAACTAATTAATAACTTAAGTAAACCTCAAAACCCTGAACTAGTATGGGATACTATTGGTTTTATTAAAGATAAAGAGATTGGTTATGTTGGTTTTGAACGCAATAACACTCCATTAATCCACGCTTTATTATGGCATCATGAACAAGAAGGTTATGATGATTACTGGGTAATCATTATGATTAAGAATGCCAAAATTGGAACAGAGATTAATGAAAAATCAATTGAGACTATTGCCACCAGAACAGGGATCCCTTTACTTAAATGGGGTGCTTTTGAAATAGCGGTTCAAGGCGAAAAATCAATTAGGGGTAAAATAAGAAAAGCTTCAGAATTATTTGCTAACGCTGTTTATTATCTCCGTTCAATAACAATTCAAGGCTTATTAAAGGATAAAAAATTAGATTCCAAAAAAGTCAAAGAACAGATTAAAGAAATCTTTGACAAAGAAAAAGTGGCTGAAGTATTCAAGAAAGATGAAATAATTGAGGATAGAGTTAAAGACTTAGTTAAAGAGTATAAAAAACTTAATAAAGAAGAATTAGAACAAGAACTTAAACGGGTTAAAGAGTACATTCAGAAAGAACTTAATATTAATTATTATGAATTAAAAACAAGTATTTAATAACCTACTTTTACAACAACAATAATCATTATTACTATAATTAAACCCTCTAATATCATTGCTATCCATGAAGCGCTTAAAGGGATGAAAGCCATTAAACCAGCCAAGAATAAGAACCCTGAATGAATTACTGACGTTATCATACTCAATACTGGTATGGTACCAAGCACTGGGAAGTAAAAAGCAAGTCCGCCTAGTAATCCAAGAATAGCTACTATGATAATAATTACTGGAATAAAGTCTTCTGGATCACCTAAACCCATAATCATTCTAGGAAGCTCTTTTTATTAAAAAACTTAACTATCTGCGCAAGCTAACTACTTTATCAATATAACCCTCTTTAGGCCCACTTAAAAAGAAACCAATTAAACCTATAAAACACCAGAACAGGAATGATGAGTTATTATCAAGAAATAATTTAGTTAAGTTAAATAATGGGTCACTAACCAAGCTAATTGGGTTAACTTCCCCAAGAACCCCTAAGGCACCAATCACTCCAATGATAATTAAGATTATGCCAATAACCCTAAACACTACATCCCTCACCATTATTGATTTAAAAAAAGTAATCTGTAAATAAAAAGCTATTCATTAGAAAAAACATTAAAAAATGATAACCGAAAGATTTATAAGATAAATAATGAAATCAACATTTAATAACAACGCTCCTTGTCCAAATTGTGTTGTTATTATCCCTCAAACGCTGTTTCAGGGAGACCTTCGGGCCTCCTTGAAATACATTATTTATTAAAATACTAAATAATATCAAAGATATTATGAAATTAAAATACTCAGATATTAAAGAATTCTACTCTAATAACGTAAGTGGTCATGGAATTGATCATATTGAACGAGTACTAAAGAATGCTTTAAAGATTGCTGAAACCGAGAAGTGTGATGTTGAAGTGGTTAGGGCAGCAGCAGTACTGCATGATATTGCCAGACACTTAGATGAAAAAAACCTTAAAGGACCTTGCCACGCTGAAAAAGGGGCTGAAATGGCGCGAGAGATACTGGAAGAGTATGATTACACTAAAGAACAAAAAGATAACATAATTCATTCAATCAGGGTTCATCGTTACTCATCAAAATTAAAACCAGAAACTATTGAAGCAGGCATAATCCAGGACGCTGACCGATTAGACGCGTTAGGCGCAATAATCGTTGCCAGAGTATTTTGTAAATGCGGTGAAATGAATGGAGTAATGCATGACCCAAGCATAACCCCAAGCGAGTATAAAGGAGCAGCTAACACTAAAACAGCCATTAATCACTTCTACGAGAAAATCTTAAAGATAAAACCTGAGACTTTCAACACTAGCAAAGGCCAAGAACTAGCCCGAGAACGCTATGAATTTACTAAAAAATTCTTAAACCAGTTCCTTAAGGAATGGAACTGCAAGATATGATTGACGTTCCTTAAGGAATGGAACTGCAAGATTTAAAATAACCACCCCCAACAAAAAAAAAGAAAATTAACACTAAACAAAGAAAAATAAAAAGAATATCAGCAACTTATGGGATTCCCACCTCAAGGAGGGGAAACCCCTCCTTAGAGATAACCACCCCCAACAAAAAAAAAGAAAATTAACACTAAACAAAGAAAAATAAAAAGAATATCAGCAACTTATGGGATTCCCACATATTATGCAGTACAACCCATAACACCAAAGGTCTTAACTTCCGTGTTCGGCATGAGAACGGGTGTTACCCCTTTGATTATGGTCGCTGACTTAATATAGAAGGTAATAAATGTTTTATAAATATTGCGGAGTGGCTTAAAGCCACTCCAACACTGTATTTTTGGGGTGACACAGTGGTAAAGATATGAATACAAGACAAGCTTTAAATAGTTTACTAAGATCTATGAAAAATAATGAAAAAGGATGAAAAGAAGTTTGAAAAGATAATTGACTTAGCCATGAGAAAAGCTTTATTCTTCCCCACAGCCGAGATCTACGCTAGTTCTATGGCTGGTTTCTGGGAATACGGGCCTTACGGCCATCAATTAAAGAATAATTTAATAACTATGTGGCGCAAGCACTTACTAAGGCCAATGGACTCACTAGAAATTGATGGTTGCAACATCCTACCCCAAGAAGTCTTTATCGCCTCAGGCCACCTAAAATCTTTCGCAGATCCAATATCAAAATGCAAGAAGTGCGGTTCAATAAACCGCGTAGACAAGTTAATTGAAGAAAAAACAGGTGTCGAGATGCCAGAGGCAATGAGTAATGAAAAATTCAACAAAGCAATCAGTAAATACAAAATCAAGTGCCCAGTATGCAAAGGTGAATTAGAAGGCACTCAAAAATTTAATTTAATGCTCAAGACTAGTGTTGGACCAGAAAAGGATAACACTGCTTACTTAAGACCTGAAGCTTGTCAATCAATATTCCTTGACTTTCATCGAGTCTATAAAACAATGAGACGCAAACTCCCCTTACCAATAGCTCAATTCCAGCGAGCTTACCGTAATGAGATTAGTCCGCGCAAGAGCTTATTCAGGTTAAGAGAATTCTACCAAAAAGATGTTGAAACATTCTTCAATCCTAAAAAAATAAATGAAGTGTTAGAATGGGATAAAGTAAAAAACATTAAGATGAGATTACAAACCATTAAAGACAAGAAACCAAAAGAGTTAACAGCAGTTGAAGCAATGAAAAAGAAAATCTTCTCAGGAAAACTCATAGCTTATTACATGGCTTTAAGCCAGAAATATTACGAAGCCCTAGGCCTTAAACCAGAAAAAATAAGGTTCAGACAGTTAGGTGATGACGAGAAAGCATTCTATGCTAAAGAAGCCTGGGATACTGAAGTAATGACTAGCATTGGCTGGGTTGAGATCACAGCTAATAATTATCGAACAGGTCATGACTTAGGCGAGCACGCCAAGGTTAGTAAAAAAGATTTAAGAATAACAGAAGATGGTGAAAAATTCACCCCACACATCTGGGAGATGTCAATGGGAGTTGATCGATTATTAATATGCATTCTTGATGAAGCTTACACAGAAGAGAAAGTGGATAAAGAAGAAAGAGTGGTGTTAAAACTAGTGCCAGAAATGGCTCCTATAACAATAGCCGTGTTCCCATTAATGAAAAAAGATGGGCTTCAAGAAAAAGCTCGTGAAGTGCAAGACTTATTGCAAAAAGATTATGAAGCAGTCTATGATGAAACAGGCAGTATAGGAAAACGTTACCGACGCATGGACGAGTTAGGAACCCCTCTATGCATTACAATTGATTACCAAACACTAAAGGATAACACGGTCACTATCAGGGATAGGGATTCAATGAAACAATTAAGGGTTAAGATTAATGAATTAAACGATTTTGCTGAAATAGCCTTAGAAGGTAAAGTTAAGTTTAATAAATAAAAAAGATTACACTTTATTTAATGGCAAAAAGAATCCTTGGATTAAGAGCAGACAAGTTCCTTGGTTTAATAATAGTTATTGGCTTAATCATTTTATTCTTATTACTCGCTTTTAGCGGCATAGACATAATGGGCGGCATGATTAACGCCAATAAATGGTTATATGATAAAATGGGTGTTGCCGGCGTCTACCTTGCAAGTTTTGGGATCAGCATTATAGGTAACTTCTGGATAATCTTACCTACACCTTACATTCTTTCAGTTATGACAACCTTAATCACTTTACCAGTTAACCCTATCATCATGGCTTTAGTTGTTGGGGGCGGCGCTAGTATTGGTGAATTAACTGCTTGGTTGCTTGGCCGAGGCGCAGTTGAAGTGATTAATGAAAAAAAATATGAAAAGAAATCCAGGGGCATGGATGTATTAATACAAAAAGGGTGGGGTTCATGGCTTGTATTCCTTTACGCAGCAACCCCTTTACCTGACGACATTTTATTAATAATCCTTGGCATGGAGAAGTTCTCCTTAAAAAAAGCTTTAATTGCTTCATTCCTGGGTAAAGTAACAATGGTCTTATTACTAGTACTAGTAGTCTTTATTTTACAAAATACTTTTTGGGGTCAAATAATCCTTTACGGTTTTGGATTAGACATCACTGACAGTGAAGTTAAGAGCACTGGTGACCCTATTTTAAGCACTATAACAATGATTGTGACAACCACAGTCACTATTGCAATCACAACTATTGATTGGAAAAAGGTTTTCAAGCGTAGAAAACAAATAAAAAAAGGAAAAGCCTAAAGAGCATTATATGGAAGGCTTTAGCATGAATGTTTTCAGGGGTATGACTATTATGCTATTAACAATCATAGCTTACATGCTACTAGACGGCTTGCTTAACATTCCATTCATTACTTACATGCTAGCAGCTATTTCAGGCGTATTAATTATTTTCACTTGCAAGACAATGGATCGGAGCGAGTTAAACATGTTCAGGGCTTCATTAGTGATGGGAGTAGTATTCTTTGTTATTGGTAATTTTATAATACTTTCAGAAAAAGATAAGTATTACATTAATTACGACCCTTTCATTCTTTATATTGTCACAATGGGTTTCTTCTTATCAGCAATTGGGATGATCATCATGTTCTCATCAATCCCAATAATAATCTATAAGGATTTAGAAGAGCATAGGCTTAGATCTGGTTAGCGTGCATAAATTCTTATATGACTTAAAACCATTCTTGTTAAACTCTTTTTTACTGAAACTACCAGTCTCAACCCCTAAAAAAGACACGCCAGCGTTGCGAGAACTTAAAGCGTCAAAAATGCTATCACCAATAAATAAGCAATCACTCTTCTTTAAGCCAAGCATTTTAACTACTTTTAATAATAAATCAGGGGCTGGCTTAGGTTTTGGCACGTCATAACTAGTAATCATTAATTCAAAATAATGAGTCCAACCAAAATTATTAATCAATGAATTCATTTCTTCAGGGGATGCACTGGTCGCAATAACTAATCGATACTTCTTTGAAGCCTTTCTCAAGAATAAATCAACACAAGGTTTTCTTGAAACCAAATCCATTAAAGTCAAAAAAATTTCACGCTTACTATCTACGACTTCTCTAACCTCTACTTTTGATAAATGAGGAAATAATTCCTTAATAATATCCTCAGCAATCATGCCAAATAAACGTTTTAACTCTTGCCTTGAAGGCTCTTTCAAACCTAGATCACTAAAGACTTGCTTGTAAGATTTAACATGTGCTTTATGAGAATCAACTAGTGTCCCATCAAGGTCTAAGATTATAGCTTTAACCATATATTGAGCGTTCGCGACCTACGTGGTTGCCTTCAATTCTTTTTAACTCACTGGCGTGACTTAAAACTTTCTCGATTTTCTTTTCAAAAGCATTGGCTTGCTTCCTTAAATCCTTAACATCTATCTTAAAATCATAAATCTTGCCTAGAGTTTCAAGCATGTTAGCCGCAGCGATGCCGTCAGGAATGTTTCGCTTGCTCTCAATCATTAAACAAGTTGCTGGCACTCTTAACTCCCTAGCCTTTAATAATAAGGCAGCGCTCATGCCAATTACAATACCATTCTGTAATTTCTTAACCCCTTTCTTAGTTAATGACTTCATTATCTGTTCATTAGTACTCATACCCAAGACCTCATAGTTCATTTCTTGAGGGGGAACTGCTATGCCTTCAACGCAAACAATCTCTTTAGCCTTAATCTTCTTAGCCCATTTAGCAATCTCATCACTAAGCTCGTAAATTATCTTCCGAGGAATTGATAACTCTGACTCTATGATGATAATGCTTCGCTGTTTATTAGCAAAAATCTTTATTGGATTCCTAATCTCACCATTAACTAGTAAAGCCATTGGCGGGATGCCCTCTCCTTCAACATAACCAATCTGTTCAAAACCTAGTTTCTGAGCCATGTACTGAGCTGCTAGTGTTCCTACAAGCCCAATACCTTGGAAGCCTTCAATTATGACTGGTTTCTTAAAAGTTAAACCCTTTTTTAAGACAAATTTAAGTTTATCAACCAAGTTAACATCCATTATTTCCTTAGCCATGAATAACCTTAATCAACACTCATTATTAAGCATTCCTGTAATAAAGAAGGGATTGCGACTGCCGGGACTTGAACCCGGGTCATCAGCTTGGAAGGCTGAGATCCTAACCACTAGACTACAGTCGCAATAATTATTTTGAAAGAAGCAATCCTTTTTTAACCCTTTTGCATTTATAATAAAGTTATGAAAGAAGTTGAAGTTAAGTATAAAGTTAAGAGTTTCAGAGGGGTTAAGAGCAAATTAAAAGAACTGGGTTTTGAGTTAGTTGAGAGTGAAGAGTTTAAGGATCACTATTACACTGATAAAGCAGGCAAGTTCATTAAGAACGAGACTTGTCTTAGGTTAAGGAAGCGTGGGGATAAAGCCTTACTTACTTATAAGCCAAAAACTGTTAGGAATCAAGTTATTAAAAGCAAGACAGAAGTTGAAACAATGGTTGATTTCAAAGAAATGGATGATATTATCAAACGTCTTGGTTTCCCGCTTGCAGTTAAGTTCAATAAGAGTTCTGAAGAGTATAAGAAGGGACGAGTGACTGTTTCACTAGACATTGTTAATGGCATAAAATACGTTGAAGTTGAAGTAATGGCACATAAAACTAAAAGAGCTAAGGAACGAGTAAAAGAAGTGGTCGAGGCTTTAGGTTTAAAAGACCGAGAGCCAAGAAATTACCGTGACATCACAATGGGTTACGAGCGCTACTAAAAACCTTCCCTAACTTTAACAGCGGTTCCTCGGTCAAAAGATATCATTTCCTCACCTGATAGTAAGGCTTCACCAACTGCTAATAGTTTTGAGCCTGCAAAAACCCCCACTTCCTCGCGAGGCTTTAACTCATCAGCTTTCAATACATGTTTGGCAAACACGTCACCGCCTTCTTGGTAGAACTTTGCTAGCTCTACAGGAACCCTTACTTTCTTTAAGTACTTCTTAAATAATTCAGCACCAGCCTTATGAAGTGAGAAGTAACCATCACGAGCCCTCACAACGAACAATAATTCATCACCCTTAAATACTTGATGTAATCTTTGGTTACGCGAGCGCGTGACTCGCACGCCCTTAATTAACTTACCAGCGCCCTTGCCAAACTGGTAATCAGCCATTAATCGAAGGGTTTCCAAGTCACTGTAACTCTTTTTAGAGTAATCAACATGCCATCCAGCGCTCTGGCCAAAAGGGTAAACTAGTTTCAATGGTTTAGGGACTTTACGAAAATTAAGATCTTTTAGTTTTTGCTTAACATAAATTAACTCAGGACGATAATCACACAAGGGACCAGTCCAGAACAAGCCACTACGCTTACGCACAGGGTCATGCTTTTGAAGTAAAGAAGATTTTAATAATTCTTTAAAAGCGTAATACACGTTTGGGTGGCTTCGCGCTCGAGAACTAACAAGGTCAAACAATCGATCCTCCTGGATTGCTTGACGAACTAACCTTACTTCACGCATTAACGCGTGAAGGTTATGGCGGGCTAATAATTCAATATCCGCTAAGTCACTAACCTTATTACTAGAGCAAACAGGACAATTACAAGGCAGTGAAACCAAGTCCTTAACGTGCTTAGTTCCAGTTTCAGTAAGGTACTTACCCTCACGAGCGTAAAGCGCGTAACTAGCACTATCAAATAAGTCAACACCAGCATAAGCTAATAAAGCAAAAATTAAGGGGTGGCCTGCGCCAAAAGCGTGCACTGGAGCATTCAAAGGCAAGTTTTTCTTGCAAGCAATCACAATCTCAATTAATCGTTTAAAATCATAATTAATCATTAACGGCACAATACCACCTATTGGGTAAACAGTCGCTGGTATTTTAGCTAGTTCTTTGCAAGCCTTAGCTCTTAAGTCGAGAAATGAACCGCCTTGGATTGGGGCAGAAAAATTATCTGCCTTAACACTCTTAACCCGCTTTAAGGTTTCTTCTAGTTTCATTAAAGCAGTTGCCCGATTATCTTTAGGCAAAGTGAATAAATCTAGTGGCGTGTGAATATCACTCTTAATCTTTTTCTGATAAGCCAGTGTCTCCTCATTAGATATTAACACCCCTCCTCTACTATACATTTGGTAAGTGCCTGAGTCTGTGTAAATCAAGCCCGGGAATTTAAAGTATTCATGTAAGCCTTTGCTCTCAATTAACTTAGCTTTTTTTGAATTCTTAATAATGTAAGCGTTAGTGATTATTAAGTCAACACCAAAATCACTAGCCATCTCACTAGGCGGGATTATCATCTCATTAGGGTTAACCACTACTGCAATGTTAGGGGTAGTGATTGACTTCTTATTTACTGTTAACAAGCCTAGACGCCCGAGACCATCATGATCCTTAAGTTCAAACATTAAGCTCTTTAAAGTAATTCTAATTTATTAATGGAAAGGTTTTTAATAACTCACCTTGAAGTCAAGGATTAATGGAAGATTATGAACGAATCATTCAAGAAGCAGATATCCCACCAGAGGAAAAAAGGCGTTTATCAAGAAAACTTCAACGAGAAGAAATGAGTATTTCTGAACTTGAAAAAAAATTATTAGTTTATGGTCGAGTAGCTCCAAGCCTGGGGGCTGGAGTTACTGGCGCAGTAACAGGAACAGTATGTAATAATAATATTAATTTTAGTTTAACAACCATTCCTTACCTTTCAGCAATCTATACTGCTTTTGCAACAATAGGTTATGCATTAAGCAAGGGTTCAAAAAAGACTTTGAAAAAAGGGGTTAAAAGAGTTTTCTCCCAATTAGTTGGGGCTTACGCTATTAGCTTCATCATCTACACTCTTAGTGGTTTTAAGACTGATTTAGCTGACACTATTAATTTCGTGCTAGCTGGTGGTTCTGCAGCCACTCTTTTCATGACTGGTTTTAGTAGAACTGGTGTTTCAGAAAAGTACCTTAAAGGCATTAAAGAATCTCATGAGAGCTTACAACAATCAATTTATAAGAAAAAAATCAATTACTTAGACTAAAATTATTTAAAAAGAATCACTAATTCCTGTAAAACATATGAAAGTTATTGTCTTAAACGCTGGCAAGTGTAGCTGGGGTAAGTGCTTGTTTTGTGGTTGGGGTAAAGAATACGTTAGCGTTAGTGCTAATGAGTTAATTGATGATTTTGATAAGAAAAGGGGTAAGGATGGGGTTAAGATATTCTGCAGTGGTTCATTGCTTGATGATCAGCAATTCCCTGTTGAATTCCAAAAGCACGTTGCCAGAGTAATGAAGGATAAAGAATTATATATTGAAAGCAGACCAGAGTATGTTACGCCTGAAAAACTTGAGTTATTCAAAGGTGTTAACTTAACAATTGCTATGGGTTTAGAAGCAGCAGATAATGAATTATTAAAAAAGTTAAGTAAAGGCATTACTCTTAAACAATTCAGTGAGGCTTGTAAATTAATTCATGATCATGGTTTCAGGGTTAAAGCTTATGTCCTAGTTAACCCACCTTATGATAAGAAAGGATTGCTTGATAAAACAGTAAAGTTTGCTAAAGAGCATTGTGATGAAACAGTATTAATTAACACTCACCCTCACAGTAAGTCAGGCCTCTTCAATTTATGGGTTAAGGGCAAGTGGACTCCTTTAAGTGAAGAGGAATTCCTTAAGAAGACAAGCAAGTATGAAAACGTTCAATTAGAGCCAAGTAATTACGCTTTTATCCCAATGTTTCTTGAAAAAAACCGTGACAACCTTAAGGGTGTTGGCGTAGGGTACATAGATCACCCTCACTTTAATGTCTGGCAAGATTACTTATCAAGGATTTATAAAAAACCAGATAAAGATATTGCTTTATTCCTGCCTTGCTCTAAGAAGAAGCCTTACTATAATAGTCGCACACATCGCAGTATTAGGCGAATGATTACTGGTTTTGACTGGTATAAGAAAATCCATATCATCGTCATCAGTAATCCAGGGGTTATCCCTATTGAATTCGCTGACCGTTACCCTTTTAATGCTTATGATTGGGATGAGCGTTTAGAAACGCCTAAAGTAATGAAAGAATATGTTAAGCTTAATACTGAACGATTGAAGAATTACTTAAGGAATCATGAATACAAGAAAGTGTTTTCTTATTTTAAGCCTAAAAGCGAGAGCGGCCTTGCCTTAGAAAAAGCGTGTAAAGAATTAGGAGTTAAATTAGTTAAACTAGTTGATAAAAAAGTTTATGCTAGATTTAAGGATAAGCGCAACCCACTTATTCACCCATTAATGTTAAGATCTTTTAAAGAAAAGATTGCTAAAGAATTAACATGAAAAAGACTGCATTCTTGATAATAATTCTTTTAATTAGTGGCTGTGTTAGTGAAAGTATGGATCAAGTTAGTGATTTAAGCCTTAAGAGTCCAGAGTTTGAGCATAACTCTCAGATGCCTGCTAAGTACGCTTGCATTAATTATCAAGGACAGGATATTAATCCAGCGTTAATCATTAATGGAATGCCAGTTGGAACTAAAAGCTTGGTGTTAATCATGGATGACCCTGACGCTCCGGTTGGTACGTGGGTTCACTGGATCGTGTATAACATCCCAGCTACCACTACCAGTATTAATGAGGATAGCGTGCCAGGCACTCAAGGCGTTAATAGTTGGGGCCGAAGTGATTATGGAGGCCCTTGCCCTCCTTCAGGCCAACACAGGTACGTGTTCAAACTATACGCCTTGGATACAAATCTAGACTTAACAAATCCTGATAAAACAGTTCTTGAGAATGAAATGCAAGGCCACATAATTGGGCAAACACAACTAATAGGTTTATTCCCGTAACGCTTATAAAGAGAAGAAATCATTATTCTTGAAATAAGAAAAAGGTTAGAACCAAGTTTCTAAACTTTATTAAATAAAAAACACATATGGAGATGATATAGAATATGAAATATGAAAAAAATAGAAAACCCTATTGTGAGGTTTTAATATGAAAATACATGCAATAGGTGGTTATTCAGAGTTTGGTCGAAACATGACCGGGATAACTGTTGGAGAGGATACAGTATTATTTGATTGTGGAATAAGCGTTGATCAAGTAATCAAGTTACAAGAAAAAGGATTAGATTACACAGAACTACCACCTCAAGCTTTATACGAAGCAGAAGTAATACCTGATGATCGAGAATTCTTCAAAAAATATGGCAAACAAGTAAGAGCCATAATCATAGACCACGGGCATTTAGACCACGTGGCTGCAGTAGAGAAGATAGCAGAAAAGTACAAAGGCATACCAATAATAGCCACTGCTTTCACACTAGAGATTATCAAACAAAAACTAACAAAGCGAAGCCACCTGCATAAAAGGTTTGTACAATTAAACGCTAAAAGTACTTACAAGATAAATGATCGGTTAAGCATAGAATTCATTTATGCTACACACAGCATCCCACAAACAGTAATGGGTTGCTTACACACACCTGAAGGTAAAGTGTTATACGCTGTTGACTTCAAGTTTGACGAGCACCCAGTGTTAGGCCAGAAAACTGATTACGCACGACTAAGACAATTAGGCAAGCAAGGAGTAAAAGCCTTACTAACAGATTGCACAAGAGTAGACCGTGATGGCCGAACCTACAGTGAAAGCATAGTAAAGAACATGCTAGAAGACACGTTCGCTTTCATAAACACAAAGAATCGTGGCATAATCGTTACAACCTTTGCAAGCCACATAGCTAGGTTAACAACCCTAGTTCAAACAGCAAAGAAGATGAAACGAACACCAGTATTACTAGGCAGGAGCATGTGGAATTACGTGACCGCTGCAGAGAACATAGGCTTATGCAATATAAGCAAGAAAGCAGTACTAGTACACCCACGAGAAACTCGTAAGATGCTGCGTGAAATTGAAAAAGCAGGACGCGAGAAGTACTTCATGATAATGACTGGCCATCAAGGCGAGCCAAACAGCATGTTAGTCAGGATCGCGCAAGACGAGATAGACTTTAAACTATTGCCAGATGACATCGTGGTATTCTGCAGTGAGGAAATACCAAGCCCTGTAAACGCTGCTAACAGGAACATGTTAAAAAAGAATTTAAAAAATAAAGGCGCGCGAATATTTGACGAAGTACACGTCAGCGGACACGTAGCCAGAGAAGACATGCGGGAGTTCCTGAAAATGATAAAACCACAAAATTATATCCCATGTCACGGTGGTTTATTAAAATTAAGCAGTGCGGTTAAGTTAGCAAACGAGTTAGGTTACAAACTAGGCGAGGATGTTCACTTACTGCAAGACGGCCAAGAACTAGACTTATAAAGGTCTAGTCTCTTGATTCATTTTAATGTACACAGTGATACGCAAGCACGCCTTAAAGAACGCGTTAGACCATGGCAAAGCAATACTAAAAGCTGTAATGCCAAAGGTTATAGGCGAATTGCCTGAAGCAAAAAAAGACATTAAAAGCTTAGTTAAACAGATTAATGAAGTGATTTCAGAAGTTAATAAACTAGATGAGAAGAAAATACTAAAAGAACTTACTTCACTAGCCCCAGAATTACTTGAAGAAAAAGAAGAACAAGGACTGCCAGAACTAAAAGGGGTAAAGAAAGGCATGAAGTTCAGGATGGCCCCGTTTCCTAGCGGTGCAATACACTTAGGCAATATCAGGGGCATGATATTAAATGATGAATACGCCAAGAAGTATAAAGGCAAGTTATTATTAGTGATTGATGACACTATTGGCAGTGAGGCCAAGCCAATAGTAAAGGAAGCTTACAAGTTAATACCTGAAGCAATCAAGTGGTTAGGAATCAAGCATGAACCAGTCATTTACAAATCAGACAGGTTAAAACTATTCTACAAGCAAGGTGAGGAATTAATAAAAAAAGATGCTGCTTACGTCTGCGAGTGCCCAAGCGAGTTAATTCGTGACTACCGAGCAAAAGGGGTGGCTTGCAATCATAGAAGTAACAGTGTTAAACAAAACCTGAAATTATGGAGTAAAATGCACAAGGGTGGTTACAAAGAAGGGGAAGCATGCGTTAGGTTAAAAACCAACATGAAAGATAAGGATCCTGCATTCAGGGACCGAGTACTATTTAGGATTAGTGACCGAGCACACCCACGAGTTGGAACCAAGTACAAGGTTTGGCCAATGCTAGAGATGAGTTGGGCAGTTGATGACATGCTATTAGGGATAACCCACATAATCAGGGGCAAGGAGTTAATGATAGAAGGCCGAATGGAAGAATACATCTGGAAAATCCTAGGTTATGAAAAAAAACCATTCACAAGATTAACAGGCTTATTCCAGATAAAAGGAGCAAAGATTAGTAAGAGCAAGAGTCGGCAAGAAGTTGAGTCAGGCAAGTACTCAGGATGGGATGACCCTCGAACTTGGAGTATTCAAAGCTTAAAGCGTCGAGGTTTCAAGCCAGAAGCACTTCGAGAATTCATATTATCAATGGGTATGAGTTTGTCAGAGATTAAAGTACCAATCGAGACTTTATACACTTTTAATCGCCGATTAATTGACGCTGAAGCTTTAAGATACTTCTTTGTCAAAAACCCAGTTAAACTAATAGTTAGTGATTGTCCTGAAAAGAAAATAAGTATTTCAATGCACCCAAAAACTAAACGATCAAGAAGTTACGTGATTAATAAAGGAGTTAATGAATTCTTTATTGCACAAGAAGATGTTAAAATACTAAAAAGTGAGGGTTGGGTTAGACTAAAAGATGCAATGAATATTGACTTTACTAGCGCAAGTAAAAGCGTGATTAAAGCCAAATACTCAAAAAACCAAGAAGAAGTTTATGACATAAGAAAGGTACAATTCATCCTAAAACAAGGCAAGGATTGTAAAATATTAAAGCCAGATGGAGATTGGGATAAAGGATTATGTGAAGATTATTGCAGTCGCGTTAAAAAAGGAGAGCTAATACAATTCGAGCGTTACGGGTTTGTTAGAAAAGAAAAAGACGGAGAGTATATATATACCCATAATTAATCCTAAGAAAGCTTTTTATACCAGCAACAGTTCATAAATAATCAATGTCAGTCACATTCTACCTGGAGATAATAAACACAGTCTTACTATTAAGTGGCGCTGCCTTACTAATCTCCTGGAAGCAAAAACCTAAAGATAAAGGTGAATTACTAATCATGAGAACTGGCTTTTGCATAATGTTCATAGGATTATATAAATTATTAAGCGTTACTTTCCAAACATTTGAGTTTAACGGCTGGGTTCCAGCCATAAGCAGCATCCCAGCTCTAGTTGGTTTAGTGAGTTTAATGTTTAGTTTATTTAATTACTTGGAGGCAAAGAAATGACACAAATGTTTTTAGAATTCATAATAGACTTCCTATTACTATTCTCAATATTCATAAACATATTATTACTAATAGCTTGCGTGTTTAAGAATAAAGAATACTCACTTGAATTTGTTTTACTAGCCATGATATCATTCTGTGTTTTCTTCGGAGTCCACGAATTCCTAGAATTAACAGTAGCCTCATATAGGCTAGCAAATTCAACAATGCCTTTTGGTGACATGATTATTAGCGAAATGTTCCTATTAATGGCTTCAATGCTAGTGTTTGGGGTTGGGGTTACTAGAAACAAATTACAGAAATTTAAACTAGGTAAGAAAAAGTAAAGATTTAAAAAGAGAATTCTTTATCCTAATAAGAATGAAGAAGCTAACTTTAGTACTAAGTTCTTTTGCACTTCTAGCAATACTAAGTTTACTAATAACTGAGTTCACTGGTTACGCAGTCGTAGACATAACCTGCAATAAAAGCCTTCAAATGACTTATTATTATAGTCCAAGATGCACTCATTGCCGTAAAATGGGGCCAATAATTGATGACTTAATAAGCCAAGGGTGTAATATCACTAAAATAAATGTTGAAGACTACTACGAGTTAGCATTAAATAATGAAGTCTATAACATTCCAACACTAGTAATTGGTGAAGAACGATTAATTGGCGAGTTCAACCTTGCACAAGTAAAAGATTTAATAGATAAACATTATCCTAATAATTAATGAGTGATGTTTTAACCTGGCCTTTAATCCTTGGTGCTGGATTAATTGATGGTATCAACCCCTGTGCTTTTGCAGTATTAATATTCATGATTAGTTACTTAACTAATATAGTTAAGTCAAAAAGCAAGATGATAATAACTGGTTTAATTTACATATTAACTGTTTACATCACTTACTTAATGATTGGTTTAGGCTTGTTAGGCGTGGTCCAGAACCCAGTTTTATCAGACACTATTTACTTAATAGCTGCTTTTGTAGCCTTAATAACTGGTTTCCTTAACATTAAAGATTACTTTTACTACGGGGCTGGTTTCAGTTTAAGGATTCCAAAATCACAAAAAGGCTTAATTACTAAATGGGTTCATAAAGGCACTATTCCTGCAGCCATTGCTCTTGGCTTCATGGTATCATTATTTGAACTGCCCTGTACTGGCGGAGTCTATTTTGCAATACTAGCATTATTAGGACAATCAAGCGATTTCATCAAAGCATTAACTTACTTAATGGTTTATAACTTTATGTTCATCCTCCCATTAATCATAATGTTTGGGGCAGTAATACTAGGTTACAGTATAAAGAAAGCAAAAGAGTTCAAAGAAGAGCATAAAGATGTTATGAAATTAATGAGTGGCTTATTACTAATAGGTTTGGGTGTGTGGATGCTTTATAGCATTTATGCATAAATTTAAAAACAAGGTTTAGACTAAGATTAATTTAATGAGTTATATGAATTTATTTAATGTTTCTGGAATAATTACTGCTTTCAGCCCTTACTTAACTAGTTATCTTAAAAAAGAGGGAATGAAACCTAATGATTTCAGAGCAGTTGGGGTAGGTTATGTTGAACCCTTAACTGATGTATTAAGCTTCTTCTTAGATGGGGGTTTAACTATTCTAGGGCCAAGAGATAAGAGAGCTCCTGATTTTGTTAAATTCGAAGACATTAACCCTCTTGAAAAAGACTTGAAAGGTATTGACGCTCTAATATTAATAGATCAGCAAGTGCCAGGAATAATTGAGAGAGTAAGTAAAGCAGGTGTACAAATAATAATCTCAGCTCCTTGTTTAAAAAACAGCAAACCATATATTCTTGAAGAAAGGATTTGCTTACGAAAAAAGGACTTATGTTTTTATAGAAAGGGATAATTCTTTTATAATACTTAAACCTAGAAAAAATGATGTTAAAGAAAATAATGGGTATAAAAAAACTAGAAGAGTTAGGCTTGCCAACACCGCCAACAGTATTCATAAGTAATTTAGAAGAACAAGTCAATGAGTTAAGCAATTTCTTAATTGGCAAAGATTATGTTATGATCAGGAGTGATAGTGAGAAACAATCAACTCATTGCCCTCGAAACCTTAAGTGTAGTTCTTATGAGGCAAGAAGGTTTGTGCAACAATTAAATAATAATGGTTACACCGCTATAGTGCAGGATTATGTTCCAATAAATAATCGTTATTCAGGCAATATATTAATCTTAAATAATTCATTCATTATTGAATCAATGAATGGAGGCCCAGTCAGTAAGTTAAATCGTGAAGGATTAATGCATGAACACTTAAGAACAGATAAAGAAGGCAACATAATAATGAGGCATGGCAGTAAAGTAATCCCTGAACAAGAAGTAAAAGCAATAATAAACAGGGTTAAGGACTTACCAGCCAAGAATCATATACTTGAATTCTCAAGCGGCCCGGACTGGTTTTATTTTTGGCACGCGCGAAAAGACCCAACTAGTGTTAAACTAGACACTTAATAAGTAATCTTTTTTAATAAGGTTTAAATTAAACAGACAACTCTAGAATAAATAATGACTATAGAGTTATTCCTGTATAAGGGAGCTGAGTTAGCAATATCATTACTTGTTGCAGTACTATCCTTATTCCTTGCAATGAAAGTATTCAACAAGTTAACACACGGCATTGATGAATGGGCAGAGATAAAGAAAGGCAACATGGCAGTAGCAGTCTTAATGTCAGCAATAGTTTTATCAGTGTCACTAATGGTAACACTATTATTCAGCATGTAAGAGGGGATTGGATTGAACATAAAAATGTTGTTCTTTGGAACAACTTCAATAGTAGTAACAATTGTAATAATAGCAATGCTAGGAGTAATGTATAACTTTATCAATGACTTATCAGGCACAATAACTGGGACCAACGAAGTCGAGACTAATTCAATGAGCGCGACTTATTGTAGTAAAACAAGTGATTGTAAACAAAACCCAAATGATTGCACTCAATGCGTTAACATATTATATGGTGGTTTCACAATACTAAACAAGTGCAATGACAACCCACTAAAATGCTCATGCGTGGATAACAAGTGCACAACTTAATACTCAATTCCCGGCCTCGCATTAACATCCTTACGCTTCAAGTCAGTGTACTCTGTAACAAAGTCAGCCACGCACATAAAGGATTTAGGTGCTTGCCTGCCAGTAAGGACCACGTGACACTTAGCCTTCTTAAGTAAAGCCAAAACATCTTTAACCTTAATCAATTTAAAAGCGCAAGCAAGGTTAACCTCATCAAGCACCAATAAAAATGGATTAGTGCTTAATGACTTAATAGCATATTTTAAAGCCTCAATAGCTAACCGCTTATCAACTTCTTGAACATCACCAGGGTAAACCCATTCACCCCTACCAAATTGTTTAAAATCACAATTTCTAAACTTACTAAAAGCCTTCATTTCACCAGTGAACCGGCCCTTCATGAATTGAACAATAACCACTCGCTTACCATGACCTAAAGCCCTTAAAGCAACACCCATAGCACTAGTAGTCTTATCACCACCATCACCAGTCTTAACATATATCACTCGCAAGCACCCCCACGACAATTAAGGGTGAGTACTTGCTCAGACCTACTTCCATAACGGTAAACAGTCACTCCTTTACACTTAAGCTTGTAAGCTAGCAAAAAAGTTTCAGCCACGTCCTTAATTTTTGCTTTATTAGGTAAATTAATTGTTTTTGAAATAGCATTATCAACATGTTTTTGGAAAGCAGCTTGCATTTTAACATGAACTGCTGGTTTTAAGTCAAGAGCTGTCTTAAACAAACGCTTAACCTCACTAGGTATTTTTAATTTTTGAACGCCACCCCTCTCAGCAACTTCACTCATTAATTTACTAGAGTAAAAACCTTGCTCTCGGGCAACACGCTCAAATTCAGGGTTAACCTCAGATAATAAAGAACCATCAAGCACTTGCCTAGTAAATGAAACAGCAAACAAAGGTTCAATACTTGAACTGCAACCAGCAATTAAACTAATAGTGCCAGTAGGCGCGATTGTAGTAATTGTAGCATTACGCTGGTGTTTAACCCTTAACTTACTCTTCTTAAGATTAGGGAAAGAGCCCCTCTGCCTAGCCAAACGCTTTGACTCATCATGAGCTTTATCATTAATAAAACTCATTAATTGATCAGCAAGCCTTAAAGCCTTAGGAGAATCATAAGGCACTCCAAGCTTAATAAGTAAGTCTGCAAAACCCATAACCCCTAATCCTATCTTCCGATTACTAAGAGTAACCTCTTTAATCTCTTTCAAAGGAAACCTAGTGACGTCAATAACATTATCAAGAAACCTAACCCCTAATCTTATCACGCGATCAAGCCTAGCCCAATTAATAGAATCATTAATAATCATTTTTGAAAGATTAATACTCCCAAGATTACAAGACTCAAAATCAAGCAATGGTTGCTCTGCACAAGGATTAGTAGCATTTATTAACTCCTTAAAAGGGTGTTTCCGATTAATTTCATCAATAAAGATTAAGCCTGGCTCACCAACACTCCAAGCACAATTAACAATTTGATTAAAAACTCCACGAGCACTAACTCGCTTAACCCTCTTACCATTACGAGGGTTAATTAAGTAATAATTACCATCACTAATTACTCTACGCATAAAGGAATCAGTAACGCTAACTGAGAAATTAAAATTCTGGAATCCACCTTCAAGTTTAGCTTTAATGAATTCAATAATGTCAGGGTGATCATAGTTTAATACTGCCATGTTAGCTCCCCGGCGCTTACCACCTTGTTTAACAATGTCAGTGGCAGTGTCAAAAACCCTTAAAAAACTAACAGGCCCCGAAGCAAAGCCACCACTAGATTTAATAACATCATTCTTAGGTCTTAATTTAGAAAAATTAAAACCAACACCCCCGCCAGAATGATGAATCATTACAGTATTCTTTAAAGTATCAAAAATTGATTCAAGCGAGTCCTCAATAGGCAGTACAAAACAAGCACTTAATTGACCACTACGAACACCAGCGTTCATTAACGTAGGACTATTAGGGAGGAATTCAAGATTAGTCATTAAATTAAAGAATTCTTCCTCATAAGCTATGGGGTCACCACCATAACCCCTTTCAGCACTAGCAACACTACGCGCCACACGCCTGAATAAATCCTCAGGTGATTCATGATCAAGCAAGTAACGCTTTTTAAGAATTTTAAGCGCGTTACTTGAAAGAGCTGGTTTAACCATATTAAAATAAAAAGGAGTTAGGTTTTAAGTAATTTCATGAAAAACGTTTGCATATGCTTTATTGGCAGTAATGAAACAACAAAACTGCTTGGAACTAAAGAAACAGTAAGTGATTTAGAATTCAGCCATTACACTAAAGAAAAGATTACGCTAACAATTGTAAGACCAATTAGTTTCCCTGAAAAGATTAAAACCTTAATTCAAGCAGTAAACCTAAGCGAGTATGTAGTAATAGAAATAAATGAAGTAAACAAGTACTTAGGTGAAGTAATCATATTATTAGAATCGTTAGGTAAGAAAGGAGAATTCATAGTACCAATTGAGAAACAATACTTAATCAGTCAAGTCAAAGAATTAATTAAAAACACAGGGCTTAAGGACTTTAATTTTAGAGTAATAAGTGATACTGAAGGTATTAAAAAATTAAAAGAAGAATTAATGAAAATAGAACCAGTTTATGGAACTAACCCTTTAATAATCATTGATCACTACTTTAACGTAAAAAACGTTGGCACAGTTGCTTTAGGATTCATTAAAGGAGGCTTAATAAGAGTAAAAGATAAATTCACCTTATTGCCTGGCTCTAAATCAATCCAAATTAATAGCATGCAATCAATGGATGTTGATTATAAAGAATTAAACCTGCCAGCTAGAGTTGGAATATCATTAAAGAATTGCAGCATTAATGACTTAGAAAGGGGCGCAATACTAACTCAAACATTAAATGAAACAACAGAGCTAAAAGGAACATTAAAAAAGAATAAATTTCATCAGGAAGTTATTGAAAAAGCAATGATAATTAATGGTCTTATTGCGCGCCAAGCAACTTTTAATGAAAAAATAATTATTGAAAAACCAATAGTTTTAACAGGCAAGACAATAGTTTATGATGATAACAAAAATCCAAGAATTATTGGCATAATCGACCAATAACTGGTCCATAATACTTACTGGCTTCATGACTATCTGGCAGTTTACTCTTATCATAAACACCACCACAAGCATAATCAAAATGTTGGCCAGACTCCCATCGAGGCATCGAGCTCATATCATAAACTAATTCGTCAACAACAACTAAGCAACGATCATCAGCTAATAATTCTTCAAGGTACAAACAATCAAGACTAACTGGAGTAAAATAAGAAACAATCACGCCATGATAAACTATGAACCCAGAAACTAAGGAGATTACTGCAAAAATTGCAGCAACATCGCCAACAAGGTAATGCCATCCAGAAGATTTAATAAAGTACCTAAGAAAAGGCAACAAAGACAAAATTAATGAGATAAAACCAGCCAAGTAATGAATACTATTAATTGAAAAATTAATAGTGAACCCATAAAAAAGGCTTCCAATAAGTGAAATAACACCACTTAAAGCCACAACTATAGAAGCATACTTATGAACTCTTTTATTATGATCACCAAACTTGCAGGACAAAGATAAGTAGATGATTAATAAAGCTGCAATTATAGAAGAAATTGCGTGAAGCCAAAAAAACATTAACATTTCTTAATCAGTTATATTATTAAAAAACTATTGCTTACACAGGAATTAAATGATAGTTCAATTACTAGCGTTCATGTTTGGAGGAACCTTATTATACTATTTTAGTCCAAAAGTTGTTAAAGCCTCTTCAAGCCTAGCCAAAGCATTAGAAGTTGACCCATTAATTATTGGTCTAGTAATTGTCGGAATAGGAACATCACTACCAGAAATAGCTAACTCAATCATCTCATCAGTAACCGGTCATGGAGGAATCAATGCAGGCAACGCTATTGGCTCAGGAATAACTCAAATCAGTTTAATTTTTGGTTTAGCAATAATAATTCAAGGAAAAGTTAAAGGCAATAAAAAGAAGATATTATTCCTTGGTGGCTGCGCAATGCTTGCAGCAATACTAGGGGTTAGCATGTTCCAAAAAGGCTACTTATCAAGAATTGATGGACTATTACTGATAATTAGCTACTTAATCCTATTATACTTTATTAGGATTGTAGGCAGGCGCAAGTACTTTAGACCAGAAACAGAAGATGGGGTTTACAAAACAAGAATAAAAGAGTACGCTTGGAAAACAGCCTATTCATTAGCAGGCATAGTTGTTGGGGCAGTAATCGCTGTTTACATGCTAATTGACCTATCAAGATTACTAGGGATCAGTGAGTTCATCCTTAGTTTCTTATTAATGAGCATTAACACATCAATACCTGAATTCTTTATTGCCTTATCAGCTATCAAAGAAAAAGAATATGCAATAGCTATTGGTGACATTTTTGGCAGTAACATTGCAGATGTTACATTATCAATGGGCATAGGACCACTATTAGTACCTAACACGTTCTCAAGCACTACACCATTATGGTCAGGCTTATACCTCATAGCAATAACAGGGTTAATCACTTACTTATTCTCAAGAAAAGAAAAACTTGAACGAAAAGATGGAGTATTAATGGTGGTTTTATACTTATTATCATTCCCTATGCTGCTCTTTTAACAAACTAAGCAATCCTTCACGAGTCCTTGATCTTAATAAACTAGCCCTAAACTTCTTAGACTTAGGCACCCCTTTCATAAACCAGAAAGCATGAGTTCTTAATTCATGAACCGACGGATTCTTAACATATTTATCATAATACTCCATGAATTTAAGAAAAGCTTTAACACGCTCGTCTTTTGTTGGCATACGAGGTAAAACACCATTCTTAAGATAATAAAGAGACTCTCTGAAAATGAATGGGTTGCCATTTGCTCCCCGAGCTATCATTACTGCATCACAGTTAGTTGAGTCTAGCATTCGCTTAACATCAACAGGCGTGAACAAGTCACCATTACCAATCACAGGAATAGTTACATGCTCTTTAACTAATTTAATCCAAGACCAGTCAGCTGGAGTAGAATAATCCTGCCTCGCTGTTCGAGCATGAACTGTAATAGCTGAAGCCCCAGCCTGCTCAATTACTTTAGCGATTTCAAGAACATTAATTTCATTGTAACCTAAACGGATCTTAACAGTAACTGGTTTACTAACACTTTTAACAATAGTTGATACAAGTTTCTTAACCTTTTCTGGTTTCTGAAGAATCACTGCCCCAATACCACACTTAACTTCTTTAGGCCTAGGACAACCAAGATTAAGGTCAATTATATCAAACCTTGGTTCAATAATCTTAGCAGCCTTACTAAGTTTAAGTGAATCCTTACCAATTAATTGTCCAGCAACAGGCCGTTCCTCATCAATTACGTCAATAACTTTATCAGGATTATTAAGTAAAGCGTTCTCATTCATTATTGGAGCAAAAACAAGACCTGCACCAAAATCCTTACATAATAACCTGAAAGCATTAATAGTTAAACCATGAAGTGGTGCAAGAAACAAATTATTCTTTAACTTAACATCACCAATCTTCATAACTAGAAAATAAATATTGAGAAACCAAGCTCTTGAAGAATAAAAACTGCGTAAAGACCTATCAAAATAAAAGCTTCACGCTTATCAAGCCTCCGGCCAGTACTAATAAAATACCAAGTAACCATTGAAGACATAATAGCAAACAAGGTTAGTGAAGTAAAAGAAATTATGTTCAAGCTTACATTATTTATAAAAGCAGTAATCCCAAGAACTAAAGTAAGATTAGTAATACAACTGCCAATAACATTTCCTAAACCAACATCAAATAATTTCTTCCTGAAAGCTTGAACAGTTGTAGATAACTCAGGAAGTGAAGTGCCAAGCGCTATGAAAGTCGCGCCAATAACTGAAGCAGGAATACTAAATAAACGGGCAATATTAACACCACTAGTAACCACATAATTAGACGATATTATAACCATTATTATTGCAATAACAAATTTAACACTAACAATAACTTTATCCTTCTTATACATCACAGTAATGTCTTCAACATTCTTAACCTTTGTAGGAGTCTTAACTGTAAAAAACACAAATAATGCTATTAAGATTGAGCCAAGAATTAAACTAAGCTTGCCAGTTTGAAGAATAAATAAAGGAATTAATGATGAAACAAACAGGAATTGAGTTAAGTTATCAAAAACTCTTCGCTTAAACATTAATTTCCGCTTACGAGAGATTATGACAGCCAAACCAAGAATGATAGTAACATTAGCAACATTAGATCCTAATACATTACCTATAGCTAGAGCCCCTTCACCAATCAAACCTGAATTAATAGAAACTAATAACTCTGGCAGTGAAGTTGAAAGTGATAGGATAATAAAACCAGCCGACATCTCACTAATACCTAAAACTTTTGATAATTTCATAACATAATTAACAGCACGATCACTAGAGAACATTAAAACAGCCATAGAAATAAATAGAATAATAAAATCAATCATCAAAATAATGAAAGCGATAACATTTTATAAAACTATCATATCCTAATAATACATGAGGACAAGGATGAGCATTACAGTAATGTCATTACTATTATTAATAACACCTTGTCTTGCATCTGTTTTCAAAGCAGACATGGATGTCTCAGTAAGCTCTAGTGAAACAATAAACCAGAACGCTTACTTTGCAGGCAACATAATCAGTGTTAATGGAGACATTAATGGCGACTTAATAACTGCAGGCAACATAGTTGAAGTAAATGGTAACATTGACGGTGACTTATGGGTTGGAGCTAACACAATAAGCATTAATGGAAACATTACTGGTGACGTTCGCTGCGGAGCTTCCATGTTAACCATTAACGGTGACGTTGGTGGTGAAGTATTAGCAGGCGCTGGATTAGTTAACATTAATGAAGGGTCAACTGTTGGAGAAATCAACACCGGAACAGCTAGTTTATTAATTGCTGGCACAGTAATTGGTAACGTAACTGCCAGTGCAGAGAACGTTACGGTTAAAGACACTGCTAGTATTGGAGGGAATTTAAACTACACTAGCAATAGTGAAGCCCTTATAGAAGACTCTGACGTTATTGTTGGAACAATCCAACAGAACCAACCAAGCAACAGCATGAATCACATGAAAAGTGACTTCTATGGTGATTTCCTATGGACCTTCACTTATTTTGGGATTTTCATGCTAGTAATGGGTTTAATTGCAAAACTTTTAGTTGGTTACGTACTACTAAAGATCTCTGAAAAAAGCGTTAAAAACATGGTTAAAAGAATGAATAACAACTCATTTGACCAAATACTAAAAGGGTTTGCATTCCTAGTATTACTACCTATAGCAGCAGTTATTGGTTTAATAACAGTAATTGGGGCTCCATTAAGCATTATGGGTTTAGCAGTTTATGGACTTGCATTATACATTGCTAAAATCATCGCTGCTTTCTGGCTAGGAAAAAAACTAATGGATTGGTTAAAAGCTAAAGATAAACCAGTAATGCTTGAACTACTAGTTGGTATCTTAGCACTTGAAGCAATTAACTGGATTCCTTTTGTTGGCTGGTTTATATCACTATTAGTGTGGTTACTAGCAATAGGTGCTTTATGCAAACAATCAAGAGAGAGCTTTGAACAATGCAAGAAAAAGAAAATCTGTTAAATAAATTCTATTTTTATTTTAATTTTTTTTAATAAACTTTAAATCTAAGTAATTTATTGAAATCGAGTTAATGAATGAAACATTAAAGAATTTAGTAAAAGCTTTCATAGGTGAAAGTCAAGCACGTAATAGGTACTCATTCTATGCTAAGATTGCAAGTAAAGAAGGTTTTGAAGAGATAGCAGAATTATTTTTAATTACTGCAGATAATGAAAGAGAACATGCTAAGAAATTATTTGAGTTAATCCAAGAATTAAAAGATGATTTAAACGAGGTTGAAGTTCAAACCAAAGCACCAGTTAAGTATGGCACTACAATTAATAACCTTAAAGCAGCAATTGAAGGAGAGAACTATGAGCATTCAATAATGTATCCTAGTTTTGCTAAAACCGCTCGTGAAGAAGGACTGCCTAAGATTGGGGCTAGGTTAATGGCTATTAGCAGAGCTGAAGAACACCATGAAGAAAGGTATAAGAAATTATTAGCTCAGTTAGAAGCCAAAACATTCTTCAAAAAAAGTGAGGTTAAAGAATGGGTTTGTCGCAAGTGTGGTTATGTCCATAAAGGAACCGAGCCACCAATGAAGTGCCCTTCATGTGATCATGAAAAAAAATATTTTGAGCTTAAATGCGAAGAGTATTAAAAGTACTGACTAATGAGTTTAATTTATGACAAAACTAAAAGAAGTCTATAAGTGTGACATCTGTGGCAACATAGTTGAAGTATTACACACTGGTGTAGGAGAACTTGTTTGTTGCGACGAGCCTATGAAATTATTAAACGAAAAAGTTGAAGATGTTGGCAGTGAAAAACACGTACCAGTTATTGAAAAAACAAGCAATGGTTACAAAGTTAAGGTTGGCTCAATTCCACACCCAATGGAGGAACAACACTACATTGAATGGATTGAATTAATCGCTGACGGAGTAATCTACCGGAAGCACTTAAAACCTGGTCAAGCTCCAGAAGCAGAGTTTTGCATTAAAGCAGAACAAGTAATGGCCCGGGAGTACTGCAACGTTCATGGCTTATGGAAGAAATAAGTCTGAAAAAGTATTTAATTATTCTTTTTCATCTTTATTTTTATGTTAACTGATGAGATTCAAAAAGTGAGAGAAAAAAAGAATGATTTGATAAATCAACGTTTAAAGCAATTCCAAGCCCTTAAAAAAGCTTCAAATAATGAATTATTTAATGAATTATGCTTTTGTCTGTTAACTGCAAATTTTAGTGCTGAACGGTCCATAAAAATCCAAAAACAAATCGGTGACGGGTTCCTAAACTTAAATGAACAGGAACTAGCCAGTCAACTAAAGAGTCTTGGTTACCGATTCCCTAATATTAGAGCAAAGTACATTATTGAGGCTCGTGAAAGTAAGGATTCATTAATTCTTGAGAGGAACTGGTTAGTTAATAACATTAAAGGCCTTGGAATGAAAGAAGCCAGTCACTTCCTTCGAAACATTGGATTCACTAATTATGCTATTATTGACTTTCACATAATTGATTTATTAGTAAAGCATGATCTAATCAAAAAACCCAAAACATTAACAAAAAATAAGTATTTAGAGATTGAAGAAAAACTAAGGATTTTTAATGAAAACCTAGCAGAACTTGACTTAATACTATGGTACCTTGAAACCGGGAAGATATTAAAATAATAAAGGCATCAATACTCTTTATGAGCAAAGACTTTGGTTACTTCTTAATAACAATCGGTATTATCTGGTTACTATTCACTATTCCAATTGAAGTCTCATTCATGAATAACCCTTACACCTTACCATTAGGTTTAATAATTATTGGCGGGGTAATGCTAATCACTAGTTATTTTGGAGTCAAGCATGTTTCAAGTATTGCTTTTTTCATTTTTATTGCCTTATGGCTTAAAGCAGGAGCTTGGATTCCAAGCCCAAGCTTAACAGAACAATACTCTGAAATAATTAATGCAAGCTCTCAAAGCATTCTTGAAATACAATGTGGTGCTTGTGAGAGTTCAATAATGATGTCCCATAATGATATTCAAGTTAACAATAATTACACAAAGGGTTTAAGCTTTAAGTCTGAAAAACAAGATAATAAAATAAAATTATTTAGTGAAGGTTTTGGCGGGTCAAAGAATCTGATAAGGCTTCCAATAATTAAAGGATTAAACTATGAAATAGGGGTTGGTAGTTTATGTGTAAAATCAAGCAGTATTGAATCAGTTAATATATCAACTGGTGTTGGCTCAATAAAACTAGGAGACTTAATATTCACAAATTTAATCACTAGCACTGGGATTGGCTCAATAGAACTTAACATAACTAATGTTAATAGCGAGGTTAGTGTTGATTTAAGCACTGGGATTGGAAGCATTGAAGTTAATGTAATTGAAGGCTTAGAGTATAAAATCGAGGCTAGCGCTGGGTTAGGCTCAGTGGATAACGAGTTGGGTCTTTACTCTAGTGATTATGATGAAGTTGAAGATAAATTATACATTCACGCTAGCACTGGGATTGGTAGTATAAAAATAAAAAGAATTTAAAAAAAAATAATTAATCGTCTTCTCCTTCAAGGATTTCTTGAACTTCTTCCTTACCTTCCTCAAGTTCCTCTTTCTGTTCCTTATCAAACCTTAATAGTAATTCTTGGAATTCACCAACATGCTCTTTCTCTTCTTTAGCAATGTCAAGGATTACTTTCTTAATATCACTATTAGTGGCCATTGCAGCTAGTTGTTCATAAAGGTTAATCGCGTCTAACTCAGCAATAATCCCTAGTCTAAGAACTTCCTTATTAATGTTTGACTTATTGACTTTTTTAAGGTCAATAGGTGTTTTTGCTAACATTAAAATAACTACTGTTTTCTATTATAAAACTGTTTTCTTAAACAACAGTTTATACTAGTTTTAAATAGTAGTAGCTCATTAAATTTAGATATGAAGAAGTTAATTCCATTAATCGCCTTGCTTGTTTTAAGCTTGGCAAGTGCTCAAGAAATAGCAGATATCGCAATATACCCCGGTTATGAAAGAACAGAGTGTAATGTTTCAAACACTTTTGTTGAAAAAATAAAGGATTCAATAAATGAACAAATGAATTTAAGCCCTTACTCTTTTTCAAACTTAACAAGCAGTTATTGTTATAATAATCATGTTAGTCTTCAATTCCTTTTCAAGGAAACAGATTCAAGTATTACAGGTAAGTCAATAAGCATCTCGTTATACGCTTCAGACGTCTTTGACTATGATCAAGTATTCACTATTCAAGAACAAAACACTCTTGATTACACACTTAAACAGGAATACATTAGTTACGTGATCAACGGAACTAATAAGGAATACTATGTTTCATTAAACCCTTCATATGATGATGATTATAAAGCTAAATGCAGTGATTTAAGAGATTTCTATGAAACAATTTCAGGTGAGAAGTACTTTAATGAAGATAGGGGTTATTGTAATATAATCATTAAAACAAGCACTTCAGGGTTAAAGAGTTTAGTTAATGAAAACATTAATTACATTAGTTACTTGGGTGATGAAATCTATTTTAATTTTAATGGTTATACTGAAGGCTCTTATGACTTAAGCGCTCTAGCCCAATCACTTGATTGTGAATTAAGCAAAAGTGATTACTATTATCCTGAGTTTGAAACTGATTGCTTTGGTATTTACAAAGATAAAATAAGGGTTTACTTCTCAACTCACTCAAATGGTTTTTACCTTAATTTCTATGGTTTTAATAATGGTAAAGCCAGGTTATCAGTTAATGCTTATGGTGAAGAATTAAATAAAGATGAAATTCAGGAATGGGTTAATCAAGTACTAGCAACTTACTTGCCAGGCCAATCAATCGATGTTAGTGAAATAGAAGATAATAATAACTGGAAGTCAACTTATACTACTAAAATAATATCTAATTTTAACTTTAATACAGATTTACTAAGTGACTTTGATCAAGTTAAGTATGAAACCGAAACCACTTACACTAAAGGAAACACTAGTGTTACTATAAGCGAGCCATACATAAGGATTAACATCCCAACAACCAGTAGTGATGAATTAATGCCTTATTACTCAAATAAAGGCTTTATTATAACCAGTAGTAAGATTTACTCTTCAACAATCCTTGAAGAAAATAATCAAGCCTTAGCTGTTGAACAAATTAAAGAGATGATTAACCCTTACATTAATACTGGTGAATGGGTTCTTAACCTCACTGTTAATAGTGGTTATTACCCTATGCCATTACTTGAAGGTGGGGTTGCAAGAGATGAAGCTGTTAGCCAAGGAGTTAATGACGCTTTTAGTCAAGAATTCCCTGACTTTGAAGAATTAGAGGAACCAGAAGAGAGTCCTAGCTTAATTCAAACAATTGTTAACTTTTTTAAAGGTTTATTTGGAATATAAAAGATTAAAACTAGTAATTACTAAGAAAAATTAATGAAATATTCATTAATAATCCCCTCAATAGTAATCATAATCTTATTTTCAGGCTGGATTAATGAATGCTATCCATACCAATACCAGTATGGGAGTTATTACTTTAAATCACAGTTCATTACAGAATCAGTAAAGGATTATGGTTTTGTTCCTTTATGGAGCAATGAATGGTATAATGGCTTCCCATTCCTATTATATTACCCGCCATTGTTTAACATACTGGTTGGCTTATTAGGCTTACTCATCAATACTTTGCTTGCTCAAAACCTAGTAATGATTTCTTGTTATGCTTTAATCCCTATTAGTGTCTACTTGTTCCTTAAAAGGAACAAAGTTCCAGCTAATACTTCATTAATCACGACAATTTTATTCATTAGTTCTTACACTTTCATGACTGACTTAGTATGGATTGGTAACTCAATATTCTACTTGGCATTAAGTTTTTCACTGCTTGGCTTAAGTTATGTTAAAGACTTAAATAATTCATTAATTAAGCACTCACTCCTTACTTGTTTAACAATTCTGGTTCACCCAGCAATCACTATCTTTCACGGCTTAATGACATTATTATTAAGTATTAATTATGGCACGATTAAGAAAGCATTAATTAGTCTTGGGTTAGCAGTTATGATGGCGGCAACCTGGTTGCTGCCGTTCATAATTAACTTACCTTACGCTAGTGACTTCACTGATGCTGGTTTAGATAAATCAATCACTGAGTTAATCAACTTAGTTGAACGAAACATTGCTTTAATGATTATTTTAGGAGCATCAATTATAATCTTAGTTAAGTCCAAAAAAGTAAACAAGAATGTTGTTAAACTAGCAGCCACTTTAGCCATCACTACACTATTATTAGTTATCTTAGGTTCATTTAATTTCATCTTAGTTAGAATGGTTATCATATTGCCTTTAGCAATCTCATTAATAATCGGGTTTGTCTTAAGCAAGTATTTATCTAAAGAATTGATCATTGCTTCATTAATCTTAATATCTGTTTTTGTTTTATTTAATAATTCAGAACTTAACCAAGCCATTCACCTTGAGCGATTATCAATTAATAATTATGAATTAATCCTAAGTTTCAGCCTTATTAGTTTACTGATTGGTAATAAAATTAAATTCTCTAAAAAGTCATTAATCATTATTCCGTGCTTTTTCTTATTATTTAGTAATTCAATATTAATCGCTGGCAACCTTAATATGCAATGCTTTACTAACATTTCTGATAATAATTTTAGTGGCAGGGTTCTTGCTTTCCCTCACTCGCAAGGCGAGTACTTAACAATCCTGCCTGCAGTAATGGATGTTAAATTATCTGGCGGAGGCATTGACCAAGCAGAGTTGCGTAAGAGTTTACTTAACCAGGTTAGTAATAGTGCTGATGTTTATGATTATGGTAAGTTAATCGGAGCTGATCATTTATTAATGATTATGAGGGGGCCTAGTGATATTGATAAGTTTATGTTAATCAGGGCTAACCCTAACTTTATTCCAGAGCAAATGTTCACTATTGGGCTTAAGAGAGCTTACTTGTTCAAGATTGTTAATAATACAGGTTATACTAACCCACTTGTTGGTTACATGAGCCCTAACCCTGAAGAAGTAATCTTGTTTACAAATTTTAGTAAAGAGACTGAATTATTAATTAGGGAAACATATTTCCCTTACTGGAAGGCGTTCATTAATGATTCAGAAGTAATGATTACTGAAACAAGCGATCACTTTATGAAAGTAAGTGTTCCAACAGGACCCAACACATTAAGACTAAATTATAATATTAGAAGCCAATACTTACTAGGATTCATAATCTCATTAATTGGTTTAAGCCTATTATTACTTTTAGTAAAGCATTAATACTAGATTAATTAATGTTTGAGTTAGAAGATAATATTACTCAGTGTCGATTCGTGGTGCTAGAATAAAAGATAATTTTAGTTTATCCATTGCAGTGTAATCTAGTTTTAAAGGATAATTATTAGCGAATCGCATTACAACAGTCTTAGCCACCTTAGATACCTTCATCATTTTATCAAAGTATTCGAGCGAGTACTTGCTCTTAACAGCTTCAGATGAGTCAAGCTTTAACAAACTAGGACTATCCTTACCTAACTTTAAGTTAACCTCATTAGTGTCACTTAATGCTTTCATAACGAAATTAGTTTTATCACAAGTAAGCATCACGCAATCACTAACCATTAAAGCATCCTTAGCCCCCTCACGCATGGTAGCTGACTCAACCTCAACCTCAGCCTTAAAACCATCCTTTAACTTCTCAGGTGGTTTAACAACACCACCATGAGCTTCAAGCAAAGGCAAAGTAAAAGTACGAGTAGAGTCACCAGTCATTCGAATAGTAAGAGCATTAGCTCCATCAAGCAATTTAAACTCAACCGAGTCACCAACCGTTGCCCGCTTAAGAATAGACACGAGGTAAGGAACATTAACAGTTAAGTCAACACTACCAGTAGCCTCGTACTCAACAAAAGCACTAGCCAAGAGGTCATATAACACCATGGCAACATTAGCAGGGTCCATGGCAACAAGGGATAAACCATTACTTGAAACCTTAAAAGTACCCTCATTAATGAAGTTACTAACAGCGTCCAATGAATCCCTTAACAAGCTAACATCATCCAAAACAGCTTTAAACATACTAAAAATAATAAACAAACTAGACTATTAATAAGGTTTATGATACGCTAAAACATAGAATAAAACATGAATTTCACAACAAAAGTACTAGAACAAGTTAAAAAGATACCAAAAGGCAAAGTCACAACTTATGGATTAATAGCCAAAACATTAGGAACCAGTGCTAGAGCCGTAGGCCAAGCACTAAAACAGAACACTGAATTAATAACCATTCCCTGCCACCGAGTAATAGCTTGCAACAACTTAGGCGGTTACGTAAAAGGTATTGAAGAAAAAAAGAGATTATTAAAAAAAGAAGGAGTAGATGTTAATAACCTTAAAGCTCATGTCTATTTATTACATGAAACTCACTAATATCCTCATACTCACTAGATAAAAAGGCCACTAATGAAACCCTAAAATCAGGATTAATTAAATCCCAAACTCGTTCAGCCATTCCTTTGGCATTACCAACACTAAAATCAAGAGTAAATGGCTCACCCACATAAGAAGGTAATGGATTCTTATTCACGCCTGTATAAGTTGCAATACCCATAAACTTGCCTGGAGGCACTTCAAAAACTTCTCTTACAGCCTTACCACCAGGCCCTCGTTTAATGATTCCAAGATAAGCAATAGCTTCTTCAAGACCAGTGATTACACCACTAACTCTTGGAGTGAAATTAGGATCATCAGGCTCGTACATCCACTGGCTTAAAGACTTAGAAAAAGTGTCCTCAACACCTTTCATACAAAATTGTTCAGTAAAAATAGTGTCAGTTTGACGCCCATTACTAACCGCGACCACTGCATTATCAACAGCTAAAGCATTATATAACAATAACTCAGGATTACCCTTAGAAAGAACATCATAATCAGTTGGTTTAGTAAAAACCAAATCATCCTTTTTCTCTAAAACGCGTGCTTGACTAGAAGGTGAACGACCCATCAAGAAATAAACTGCCGCTTTAATACCTGACTCGTGACCAATAATAACACAACGACCAGGGTAATCTCTTTGTAAGAACTCTTCACCATCCATGAAAAACTGCTAAACTAAAAGTAATATATAAATGATTAGGTAATAAAAGATATAGATTTAAACCAAGTCATGCAGTACTGGAAATAATTCCTTATTTAACTCAGAAAAGTCCTGAACAACCTCAGCACGCAATTCAAGACCCTCCTCATAAGGCAATACTATACCAATCACTCGAGCCACGCCCCCAACCTTAAGCTTATTAATCAATTCCTCAGTTGGGGCTAGAACAGTTAATTGACCACTAGGATCCTCAATAGAGAAAATTAAAGATTGTGAGTCAATACTCAACACGGTTCCAACAACAGTGACCCTAGAATCATCAGCACTTAAATCAACAATCTTACGCTCAACAGCCACGTTACGCTTACGACGCTCTTGCACATCCTCTGCCATAACATGAACTTAGAGAAGAATAAGTTTAAAACAATTATGATAGTAAAAGAGAGAAAAAAGGGTTAATCTATCATGAATAAAAGAAATCATTCTCTTTTTGAGGGTTAAGCACTTTTTTTCTTAGAAAGAGAAAAAATGGTTAGTCATAATCACGCCATTTATGACCACACTTACAACAAGTATAAAAAGTGGTTGGTGACTCATCAGCAGACCGGGTCTGGTAAACAAAGTAAAAAGCTTGATCATGCTCGCATTTAGGGCATTCAACCTTAATTTTAGGCAAGTTACCATCAACTTCCTTAACCATGTGAACTTCTTTACCACCAGTTGATTCCTCACCAAGCTCAACATCCCCACCCTTTACCCCACACTTAGGGCAAGCAAAACCATCCTCAGCTGGCACAAGAATCGAGCCACACTCTTCACAAAACATGAATTGAAAGAAAGATGTAATCCCTTTTTAAGTTTATTTATTATTAGTAAATTTTATAAATCAATAACTAGACCGATTCTATTATGAAGCTTCACTTAATTGGCTATCATGATAAATTTGAGATAAAAATAAACGAATTACTACAACATGATTGTTTTCACGACATAATATTAATAGAAGTACCAGTTACTGAATTCAAAGAATATTTTAAATATATATGCAAGAAAATACAAGAATCAAATGATATAGAATTAAAACTAATAAAAAGCGACCTAGAAATAAAATTAAGACAAAATGGTATTAGCAGAATTGCTTCGGCCAACATATCAAATCTTGTTTACCTAAGACCTAAAAAAATGATTCCTTGCGCTTTAAAGACAAAAGATGAACCAGAGAAATATAACAGTCAAAGAGATCAAGAAATACTAACCCTAGTCAGAAAAGCAATAAAAAAGTTTAAAGAAGGTGATATAACATTCTTCGGTGGCAACAAACACGCAAATTACATAGCCAATGAACTAACAAATATTGACATGAGATTATATGATTTTAGGCCAGAACAAATACAATACAATTTAGCATTAAACCAAATACTATTGAATACCCTTAATCATTAATTTAATCTCTTCAACTATATCTTTCTTAACTAATTCAGCTTTAACTAACTCCTGAGCTTCTTTAGCTACAATATCAAAATAATCTTCATCAGGGTTAGTACCATAAACAGGAACAGATTGTAAAGCTTGGGCATAAATAGCCTCAACTAATTCATCATCAAATTCGTTAGGCACTTTAAAACCATACAGAGTTGGCTTCCAAGGTAATTCTCGACCTTTTTGTTCAATAATCAAATCTTTAATTGATACACCTTCATCAGCAAGCATTGAATTAATAAGTGACTCATAATGATCCTTAACACCAACCTCAGGTGAATCTGGCAAATAACTAAAATCATCAATCATATTCTTGGCCTTACCATAAAATTCAAGCCTATGCAGGTAAACATCAAAAATGAAGCTATCATCAAAATTAACTTTTTCAGATAATAACTTAACTAATTGAACATAAGCTTCCTCATCAGAGATTTCAAACTCAGTTATTAATGAATGATATTTACTTAACTGCTTATAAGACTTTGAAGATTCAATAGCCCTAATAGCCTCATAAAGAACTTTTGCATCACTAACTAGTGAACCTCTTTTAGGGTCTTCTAAAAACAACCCAAGTTTAGACTCATCACTCAATAAATTCTTTAAGTTAACAACAGAGAAACCAAGCTCTTTAAGATTATTACTTAAACTCTTAACATAAGATAACCTATCAGACTCAATTGAATTATAAAAACTAAGAAGCTCCTTAGCTAATTTAAAAGGATTATAATTTTCTTCTTCATAAAGACTAAATAAGTCTTCATCTAAAAGATAATAATCAGGTTCTCCATCTTCTTGAGCTAATATAATCTCATACTCAGGATCAAGCTCTAAAGGCTTGACCTCATTGTTTTGGTAGTCCTCACTCATTTTAAAGTGAAGTTAAAACAGTCTTTATAAATGTTACTACTGTATAGTTAAACCCCTAGTAGGTAGTACATGGCAGTTCTAGGCCAACCAATAAGCGGAACCCTTGAGCCAGCCTTACCAACAACCCTTGACTCAGGAATCATTAATTCAAAAGAGAAACTGCTAGGATTAGCATCACCCTTAGTAGTATAATAATTAACCCCATCAAACTCGTCAATATTGATCACACGATGAATAATCATTTGACCATCATGATAATAAACAATGACATCACCAACACTAATATTGCCAGGCACCACAGTAACAGCGTCACCCATATCAAGACCATGAATAAAAGGCCAACCAGAGAATTCAGATTCATTGTAACCATTAAAGACAAGCCAGCCAGTAAAAGTGTTCTCAATACTACCAGGCTGGTGATGCATGCTGCCAGATAAGACAGCTACAACATCATTATAACCCATAAAGAACAAGAACCCAGGAAATAACACGAACTTCAAAGCAACATAAGCAAAAACAAGAAAAGCAATATGAGAAGCAAGACTCTTACCCTTAAACAACCACTTAACAAACTTACGAGAACCCCTAAAAAAAGAGCCTACTTGCTTTTTAACACTCATATGAAAGTTAATAATAAAATTCATTTATAAGGCTTTGCTTAAAGCCTTTAAATCACTTTCAAAAGACTTAACAGCTTTCTTAAAACTAGCCTCAACATTACTGCCTTTAATAATAAACTTAACACCTTCTAATTGCGGGTGCTCTTTAGCAAAACCAGCAAAAGTAATAGTTGAATCATCAACCAAGTATTTTTTTATAGGATTAAAAATAGTTTCTTCACCAGTAATTATTAAATCCCACTCAGTTTTAGAACGCTTCTTAAAAGACACTTCCATGGCATAAGGAAAAGGGGTTTCATTTATAAAGCTTACTCTACTATCTAAGGATAAAATGGATAAAGAAACTATCAAATTAAACCAGGAAGCAATTAAAAAAGCAATAATTAAGGTTAAGGCCACTTATACACCTGATAAAATGATCATGCAAGCAGTTCAAGCCCTAAACGAGTTAGAACAATCAATAAACACAGAATACGAGCGCTTAAGAGAATTATACTGGCGTTACTATCCTGAAGCGATTGAGAAAGTAGAACGGGTTGAACAATTAATTAATATGATTAAAAAAGAGGTAAAAGTGCCAAAAGATAGCATGGGTTACGAATTAAGTAAAGAAGAAATGGAGATAATAAAGTCTTTTGCAATAATTGTTGAACAACACTTAGAAGGATTAAAAGTGCTTGAAAAATTCATTAAAGAACAAACAAAAACGTTAACACCCGAGACCTCAAAAATCATTAATCCAATACTAACTGCAAGATTAATCACTTTAGCAGGTGGTTTAAAAAGTTTAGTTATGAAACCATCAAGCACGATCCAATTACTAGGAGCTGAAAAAGCATTATTCAGACACTTACGAAGCGGGGCTAGACCCCCAAAACATGGTATTTTAATGTTCCATCAAAGCGTTCAAGCAGCAAAGAATAAAGGAAAAGCTGCAAGGCAGTTAGCAAACAAGATAGCGCTATCATTAAGAAAAGATTACTTCGGTGATAAAAAATGATAAGGCAAAGAGGCAGGTTATACACAAAAAATTTAGTTCCAGGTCAAAGCGTTTATGACGAGCGATTAATGAAGAAAGGTAAAATAGAATACCGTGAATGGGATGCTCGCAGAAGCAAGTTAGGCGCGGGCATTAAGAAAGGATTAAAGAACCCAATAGACAAGAATACTAAAATCCTTTACCTTGGGGCTTCAAGCGGCACAACTGTTAGCCACGTGTCAGATATGGCGTTTAACGGCCGAGTTTACGCTGTTGAATTCGCGCCAGAACCAATGAAGAGCCTAGTAATGTTGGCTAAGAAACGTCAAAACATTATTCCAATCTTTGCTGACGCAAACCACCCAGAAAATTACCCAATAGAGAAAGTTGATGTTGTATTCCAAGACGTTGCTCAAAAAAATCAAGTAGGCATTTTTGAAAAGAATTGCAAAGCCTACCTAAAAAAGAATGGTACTGGATTACTAGTGATTAAGGCTCGCAGTATTGACGTAACAAAGAGGCCTAGCATTGTATTCAAGCAAGTTGAAAAAGAATTAAAACAAAAATTCAGATTGTTAAAGAGCAAGCGCTTAGAACCATTTGAAAAAGACCATAAGATATACGTACTAAAAATGAAGTAATTTTTGTAAGTGAACATAATTCTTTGGGGATCAAACACCTTTCTTTTAAAGAAAGGGGTTGTTTGAAAAAGACCATAAGATATACGTACTAAAAATGAAATTATGATAAGACTTAAATAAGCACTAATTCATCATCAGAGAATAATGAAACAGTCGATAGTTAAAGATAATATTCAAGCTGCACTAATATTAAGTGAGGCTTTAGCAACCACTCTTGGACCTAAAGGAATGAATAAATTATTAGTTGATAATATTGGTGACACTTATGTTACTAATAATGGGACAACAATAACAGATAACATAGAGATAAGCCACCCAATTGCTAAACTAGTGGCTGAAGTAACTAAGACAATGGATGAAGAAGTAGGTGATGGTTCAACAAGCACTGTCATACTAACAGGAGAGTTATTAAGACAAGCCAGTGAATTAATTGATAAAGGAGTCCATCAAACAGTAATAATAAATGGTTACCGCCAAGCATTAAAAGACTCGCTAAACTATCTAGATCAAATAGCTAGTAAAGAAGAACGATTTAAAGATTTAATAAGCACTTCATTAAAGAACAAAGAATTAATAACAGAGTTATTAAAAGCCTTAAAGGACACTAACACAGATGATATAATAATCATTAAGAAGATTGGTAAAAGATTAGAGGATACTAAAACAATTAATGGATTACTAATTGATAAGGAACCAGTTCATGAGCGAATGCCTAAAAGCGTTGGTAAAGCCAGGGTACTAATAACTAAAACCCCATTAGAGTTTAAGAACACTGAAACTGAAGCTGAAATAATGATAGACAAGCCAGCCCAGTTACAACAATTCTTAAGTGAAGAGCGCAGAAAGTTAAAGAACATGATTAACTCAATAAAAGAGTCAGGGGTTAAAGTTGTGTTATGTCAGAAAGGAATAGATGACAAAGCTCAAGAATTACTTGCTAGAGAAGGCATTATTGGTATTAGAAGGATTAGAGAAAAAGATATTAATTTTCTGTTAAGAGCTACTGGCGCAAGACTAGTCAGTGACTTACTCAACATTAAACAAAATGATTTAGGTGAAGGCAGTGTTAAGGTTGAACGATTCGGTGATGAAAAAAGAACACTAATAAGTAATTACCCTGGCAAGGTAAAAACAATACTGGTTAGGGGTTCAACAAATCAAATATTAGATGAAGTTGAGAAGAATTTAGAGAAGACACTAATACTAACTAATGTTATTAGAAAAGAACCGGAATGGGTTCCAGGAGCAGGTTATACTGAGATTAGATTACATAAGGATTTAATGAATAATAAATTAGAAAGCAAAGAACAGATGAGTTATGAATCTTATGCCAAAGCATTAATTGAAGTAACTAAAAAATTAATTTCTAACACTGGTCAAAAACCACTAGAGTTACTGCCAGAAATGATAAGTCAAGAATTAGGTGTTAACTCAGAAGGAAGATTAATAAATTCGTCAAAACAAGGGGTTATTGAGCCATTAAAACTAAAAAAACAACAATTAATTAGTGCTACAGAAACAGCGATAATGATCTTAAGAATAGATGAAATACTTAAAGGAAAATAAAAAGAAAGGGGAAAACGTTGTTGTCCCCTTTGGATGAAATACTTAAATGGGTTATAGGAAGTTTTAAATAAAACACTTGATTAGGATTAATACTATGAAGGACGAGGAGTATGAGTTAGTTCCGGTTAATCCTATAAAGAAATTAAAAAAGAGAGTTGAAGAGTTAGAAGAAGAGAAACAAGTTCAAATTCCAATGAAAGAGTTAAGTGAGAATATTGAGCGATTAAACGAGCAAGTATTAAAACTCGTTACAGTTAATATTAACTTACAAGCCAAAATCACAGAGTTACTAATTAAGAATACTGAACAAATAGAACAAGTAACTGAGATGATCGAGTTATTAAAGAAAGCATCTGAAGTCGAAATGGCTGAATCCAAAGAAGGGGCAAAAATTGACTTAACCCCAGTGGTTAGTGAATTAAAAGTGCTCACCAGTCAAAACGAGGTTATCAGAAATGACTTTAAGAAACTTGGCGACTTCATGAGAGTGCTTTACCGAAGAGGTATGTTAACACAAGTAGCACAAACACCAACAGAGGAGGCGGTTAAATGAATAGGAAAGCAATCAGCCCAGTCATAGCAGTAGTACTACTACTAATGATGACAGTAGCAGCCGCAGGAGCAGCATTCTTCTGGATTACTACAATCCAGAGCAGGATACAAGGACAAGTTGGTACTCAAGCAGCTTCATCAGCTGCTAGTAGTAAACAATTTAAGATTGTTAGTGCTGTTTGCGGTAACCAAGCTAATGATATCTTGAACATAACAATTCAGAACGTGGGTGAACTAGTTATTGACAGGGGCTTTGCTGCAGTCACAATAAGTGATAGTAATGCACGAACAATAGAGACAATTACTGGTAACCTAACAGCTAACTTGGAAAGTAATGGTATAGCAACCTTAAACTTCACTCAAACAGCTTCATTAATAGAGAACCAGACTTATGGCATTAAACTAACACTACCTGGCGGCGCAGAACAAACAGCTAGTTGCAGAGCAGATTAAGAAATCTATTTAAGTCCTGATGTATTACAACTTGAATTAATGAGTCGTAAAGCTATCACTCCAGTCATAGCAGTAGTACTACTACTAATGATGACAGTAGCAGCCGCAGGAGCAGCATTCTTCTGGATGACAACAATTCAAAGTAGGATACAAGGACAAA
>Ga0180433_10000321_pt1 | contig 83232 bp, 83 predicted proteins | sample SS_ome_8_FD_132980 | JGI IMG/M metagenome (GOLD analysis project Ga0180433, IMG submission 132980) | Hypersaline lake sediment archaeal communities from the Salton Sea, California, USA - SS_1_D_1 metaG | ecosystem: Environmental > Aquatic > Non-marine Saline and Alkaline > Hypersaline >...
AAGAAAACAGGTATGTGTTCTATCATGTTATCTCCTCGATATTCACAGTTCCAAATTTTTTATAAATCCAAACAGTAATTGCTAAAGCTATTGCAGTATCACAAAGATTTATAACAATCATAGTAAGCATGAGAGCTTGTGGAACAGGATCAACAACATTTGTAGAAACATTATTTATAATTGGAGGAAAAGCATTTTTAACATAACCAATTGATATAAAAAAAAGGACAATTCCATTAGCTGATATATTTAAAGACATAATTATTTTTATAAGATTTTTATTTGTAATTATACCATAAAGACCAATTAAGAATAATACTATACCGATATTTATTCCATTAATCATTATCTATATACTCCCATCTTATAAATAACATATAAAAAAGAACAATCCCCGAACAAACCTTCACTCCAATTATAATGTTTAAAATCCATATCGCATCAAAACTTGAAAAAAATGATTTACCAGCAACTATACCAGTTATGCCTGCAAAAATAAAAAAGGTTAATCCTAGTATTTCGACTAATGATATTTCCGATCGATATTTATCTATTATGGCTTCACCATAGGCAACAATAGCTAGTATTACTCCCATTGATACGATAACACCGCCTTGAAAACCACCACCTGGTGAGATATGACCAAATAGAATCATATATACTCCAAAAAGAAAAATGAAAGGTATAATAGTTCTTGATATAGTTTTAACAATTCTAGAAGTCATATTTTCCTCCTGATTAACATTGATATTCCAGAAATTGTAACAAAAATAACTAAAATCTCACCCAATGTATCATAAACTCTAAAATCAAGTAAAATCGCAACAACAGCGTTTAAAGCACCAGTTAAAGAAAGATTGTTAACGTAATAAGTTGAAATAATTGAAGTAAGATCTAAAGAATAATTAAGTTGAGTTGATAAAATAACAATAAAACCAAAAAAAGCCAGAACTAAGAATACAAAAAGGTTAAATATAATATTTTTTTTCATTTTAAACCTCCAGTTTTTTTGATTACTGATAAATAAAGAATAGTAGTAGCTCCTGTGCCTACAACTGCCATTGTTATTGCTACATCAGGTGCCTGTAGTAAAAATAATATAATTACCAACAAAAGTGTGTTTAATGATAGGAAAATTAATGATTTCAATAAAGTTTTTGCTAAAACAAAAAAAATTGATGCAATAACTAAAATAACAAGAAAAATTTCTAAAATCATTTGTTCCTCCAAGGGTTTTTGAAAGTAAATTTTTCCTTTTCTTCAGAATGTGACAAGAAAGGAATCAAATCTGTTTTTCCCTGATGATGAGCGGAACGAGCTATAGCATGAGATACAACAGGAGCTAAAAAGAAAATAAGTAAAAATAAAACAAAGATTTTAACAGTTTGAATTTGGAAACCAAATCTTAACATCAAACCAAAAAATATATTCATAGCACCACCAGTATTAATCTTGGCACTTGCATGAAGCCTCATGTACACATCAGGAAATCTATACAACCCTAATGCGGCAATTGCCATAATAAAACAACCTATAGAAATAAAAATATAAGAAACAATTTCAACAACATCTGTCATTTTTTCCCCTCCCGCCCAAGATATTTTGTAAATGCGACCATTCCTACAAAATCAAGAAGAAGAAACGATATTGCAATGTTAAGAAAAAACTCATTGTTTGATTCAAAGCTATATAAAGCCAGAATAACAATAGAAATAATGGAGACGGTGTTAAGTGAAACAAGTCTATCCTGAATAGTTGGTCCAATAATTAAGCGATAGGAAGAAATAACTGAGATACCGACTAAAAAATAAATAAAAATATTCATTTAAACAACGCCCCTATCATTTTATCCCATTTTCCAATACTTTTTTCGATCTTTGTACCAGACTCTTCATCAGCTAAGTTATAATAAGAAAAATGAACAAATAAATAAGATTCTCCTTTTTTATTTGTATCATCTACATCAATAACGAGAGTTCCAGGGGTAACTGTTATTAAATGAGATATGAGAGTCAATTCAGCATCAGAACTAAGATCAACTTTAATACGTATAATCTTTGGATCAATATTCAAAGTCAATACTTGATAAATTAGTTCAACGTTTGCAATAATTATCCTAAAAATAGCAGAAAAAATTAATGCAATCAAATGTTCAGTAGCAAAAAAATATTGTTTCAATGTTTTTCTTTTACCTTCTACTGAAGCAATAGTTAACTTTGTAGATACTAAACCAATTGATAAAGAAATTAAAAAACCTAATATAAGAAAAAATATTGAAAAGTTAACAGTCAGTAAAATCCAAAATAGAAAAAGAGTTGTAACTAATACAAAAACATCTCTTTTATGAATCTTTTTCTCCTGGATCATCATTTAATACCTATTTTTACTATCTTTAAACTCATTCCGAGTATTTTTTCATAAAATTTTTAAATTAGAGTAGCTGAGTCAAACTTAGTTAGGGGATAATATCTCATTATTATAGACCAGCTGGATATCTATCATCTGTTATCGTGGTTATTTGCCTTAAATTAAATGAAGCAATGTTAAACAATTCTAAAAGCTTTACGAATCTTTTTTATTTCTACCTCAGCCCTAGATTAATAAACATAAGAAAAGATATAATATTTTTATATATTTCTAATTTTTTCGCAGATATGAATATGATTAAGATAAAAGAATTGATAAATGAAATCTTTTCTTAATATACTGATTAGATTTGTTTTTATATGTCCCTAAATCTGAAAATACAAAAAAAATCATAAAAAATGCAAAATCTTATATGTAGATTTCCTTAAAAAATAAGGTTTCCCTTTTTTATCACTTTTTCAACTTGATTTATGCCAAAATGATAAGGTATAAACAAATGATTTGGACAATCTACAATTAAAATATCTGCTTGTTTTCCTCTTTCAATACTACCGACTAAATCTTGTTTTGCAATAGAACATGCAGCATTAAAAGTAGCAGCACATAAAGCCTCTGATGGAGTCATATTCATTTTAAAACAAGCAAGTTGAATTATAAACTGCATGTTTTCAACATAACAGTTAGGATTCAAATCTGTTGCTAGTGCTACAGGTACGCCTATATCTATCATATTCCTAGCATCAACAAATTCATTCATCATAAGTGAAAAAGGGGTACCAGGTAGAAGAACACCTATTATACTTTTTTCAGCCATTTTCTTTAAGTTTTTTTTATTTGATCTCAGAAGATGATCTGCACTTATTGCACTGATATCTGCTGCAAGACCTGCACCTCCCGTGTCAACTATTTCATCAGCGTGTATTTTTGGAATAAGACCAAATTTTTTTCCTTTCTCTAGAATTTTTTTTGATTGTTTAATTGTGAAAACATCTTTTTCACAGAATACATCACAAAAACTACAATAATCTTTTACTTTGGGGAGCATCTCATTGATTACAATTTCTACATAATCTTCTGTTTTCTTATCTTTTGGAACTGCGTGAGCTCCTAAAAAAGTAGAGACAATATCTATGGGGTGGAGCTCATTTAGTTTTTTTTGAGTCTTCAAAATTTTTAATTCGTCTTTTAAATTAAGTCCATAACCACTTTTTCCTTCGCAGGTCGTAGTACCATGTTTCAACATTGCATCCAAACGATTTTTACTTTCTTTAATTAAACTATTTTCTGATGCTTTCCTAGTTTTTTCAACGGTATTAAAGATACCTCCACCCTGTTTTAAAATTTCCATATAACTATATCCCTTGAGTTTCATGTCTAGTTCAAATTCACGTGATCCAGAAAATACAAGGTGAGTATGAGGATCTACAAAACCAGGTATTACTATCTTTTTTTTTGCATCAATTTTTTTCTCTGCATTATATTTTAAATTTTTACCTACATCAAAAATTAGACCTTTTTTTATGGCAACAGAACCATTTTTTATTATAGACAAATCATTCATCTCTCTTTTTGTTCGAGGCCTATTTGGACCTGAAAGTGTTACAACCTGATTTGCGTTTTCTATCAATAAATCAACTGTTTGCATATGTTTTTTCCCAAATCCTTAAAAGAACAACCTAGATTAAGGGTTTGCGGTGGAGGCAAAGTTATGGATAGAATTGTTGAATGTGTACCAAATTTCAGTGAAGGAAAAGATAAAGCAGTAATAGAGGCAATATCTGCTGCTATCAACTCTGTTAAGGATGTAAAACTTTTAGATGTAGATCCCGGTGAAGATTTCAATAGAACTGTTTACACATTTGTTGGAACTCCAGAATCTATAATTGAAGCTGCATTTAAATGCGCAAAAATAGGCACTTCTCTTATTGATATGAGCAAACATAAAGGTGAACATGCAAGAATGGGTGCTTTGGATGTATGTCCTTTTATCCCTATCCGTGGCGTTACAGATAAGGATTGTATAAAAATTTCAAAAAAATTTGGTAAAAGGATGGCAGAGGAACTAAAAATACCTGTTTTTTTATATGCAAAAAGTGCTACTAAGCCCGAACGTGTGAAACTTCCAGATATTAGAAAAGGAGAATATGAGGCGCTTGAAGAAAAATTTAAAGATCCTGAGTTTAAACCTGATTTTGGAAACCCTGTTTTTGTACCAAAGAGCGGTGCTACTGCTACCGGTTGTCGGGATATCCTTTTAGCATATAATATAAATCTTAATACAAACAACAAAAAAATTGCTTCAAAGATTGCTGGGATTATTAGGACTAGTGGAAGAATAAAAAAAGATGAAGACGGAAACAAAATAATCGGTCCTGATGGTAAAACAGAAAGGATACCTGGAAAATTCAAAGGCGTCCAAGCAGGAGGCATGATGTACAGTGAAAACATCGCTCAAGTTTCAATGAATCTTCTTAACTATAGAAAAGTAAATCTTCATCAAGTTTACGAGGAAGTAAAAAAACAAGCTGAGAAACAAAACGTTAAAGTAACCGGAAGTGAAATAGTTGGCCTTGTTCCAAAAGAATCTCTAACTATGGCAGGAAAATACTATGCTAAAAAAGATAAACAGATTATTTCTGACGAAGAAGAATTAGTTAGTCTCGCTATAGAAAAACTAGGTCTTTCCGATCTATATCCTTTTATTCCCGAAGAAAAAGTTATTGAATATATGATTGAAGAAAAAGGAAAACTTGTCTCAATGGAGATTTTTAAGTTTTTAGATGATCTTGCATCATCTTCTCCCGCACCAGGTGGAGGAAGTGTTGCTGCTTTATCAGGAGCTTTAGCTAGTGCGCTTACTTCGATGGTTTGTAATCTAACAATCGGAAAAGAAAAATATTCTTATGTAGAGGACGATATCAAAAAAGCGTTAAAACAAAGCGAAAAGCTTAGGAATAAATTAACTGAACTAATTGATGAGGATACAAATGCTTTTAATGATGTGATAAAAGCTTTTAAAATGCCAAAGGAAACTGAGGGGCAGAAGAAAAAAAGAAGTGAAGCGATACAAAAAGGATATAAAACAGCAGCAAAAGTTCCTCTTGATACAGCTAAAACATGTTATGAAGTTTTAGATGTTGCAAAGATTGTTGCTGAAATTGGAAATAAGAATTCTATAACAGATGCAGCTGTTTCTGCTCTAATGGCACGAGCGGGTGTTGAAGGCGCTAATCTGAATGTACGAATTAATTTAGGTTCCATTAAAGATGAAAACTTTGTTGAAAAAACCACATCAGATATTCAAGTTCTTGAGAAAAATACTAATGATAAAACTCTAGAAATCCTAAAGATTGTTGAAAAAAATATGTGAAGCTATAATATCTTTTTACAATAAACAACATTAAGAGATTATTTTTTAGATGAGATAAGCTTAAATTAAATTACATTATTATTTTTAATGGAAAGGATGGAAATTAAAAAACTGATGAATAAAATTCCATTTTGGTTATTCTGTATCATTATGACAATAAGTTTTTTTATCGGAGTTTCTTATCCTGAAGAAACTCAATTTTGGATAGTAAGAAATGCTTATCCAATAATACTATTTGAATTGCTTAGTTTGTTTACAACAGTTTTCATATTTGGTTTTAGAATATACAAAAGCATAGTTGCAATAGGTTTTGTTCTATTAATGTCAGTAGGGATAGCATATTATATTGCATCAAATTTCAATATTTGGCTGATGCCATATTTTCTAATATCACTTGTTGTAAAATATATAGCTTCTAAAAAAATCGAGTCGATTTCTAAATTATCAAAATTATTAGATAATACAATGATAAATAGTATCCCATATTTATTTTCAGTTTTTATTGCTTTGATTTTTTCATCGGCATTTCAAAATGTTTTTACTAAACAGATACGATTAATCTTTGAATTTGAAAAGGAATTTTTAGAAAAAAATGATTTTTCACAGCAAGGTTTTTCTTTAGTTGTCTTGTGGGGCATTATATATTTTGTTTTTGCATTTATATTTGATATTGTCAGATTGTCTTATGAATCAAGATATAAAAAACCTAATAATTAGAAATCACACCTAACAAATTTTTACAAACCTTTTAAGTATAACTTTAATTAATACCTTTTTTAACCATGAAAACAGATATTGAAATCGCAAAAGAAGCAGAACTACAAGATATCTACGAAATTGGTAAAAAAATTGGTATCAATAAAGACGAAATCATTCCTTGGGGAAATCATAAGGCAAAGGTTCACCCAAAGATTTTTGAAAGAATTAATAAAAACAAAAATGGAAAACTAATTCTTGTAACAACAATAAATCCTACACCCGAAGGTGAAGGAAAAACAACAATGACTATTGGCCTAGCTCAAGCTCTATCAAAACTTGGTAAGAAAACAGTGCTCTGCATTCGTGAACCATCACTAGGCCCTACTATGGGTATGAAGGGTGGTGCTGCAGGTGGTGGATACTCACAAGTCGTTCCAATGGATGATATAAATCTACATTTTACTGGAGACATGCATGCGATAACTAGTGCGCATAATCTACTTGCAAGCTTACTTGATAATCATATTCATTATGGTGATGAATTCCATATAGATCCGCGTTATATCGTCTGGCCCAGAGTCCTAGATATCAGCGATAGAGCTCTTAGAAAAGTTGTTGTAGGACTTGGTGGACCTAAAGATGGAGTCCCTCACGAAGAAGAGTTTGCAATAACTCCAGCTTCTGAAATTATGGCAATCCTGTGTCTATCAAAAGATTTAAAGGATTTGAAAGAAAGACTTAGGAAAATAATTGTTGCTTATACTTATGATAATAAACCAATTTATGCTAAAGACCTAAAAGCAGTAGGAGCAATGGCATTACTATTAAAAGATGCAATTAAACCAAATCTTGTTCAAACCTTAGAAGGAGTTCCAGCGTTTGTACATGGTGGACCTTTTGCAAATATCGCACATGGTACTAGTAGTCTTATTTCAGCTAATATGGCACTTAAACTATCTGATTATGTAGTAACTGAAGCGGGTTTTGGCAGTGAACTAGGTGCTGAAAAATTCTTTAATATTGTATGTAGAACGGGAAAATTAAAACCTGATGCAGTTGTAATGCTAGTTAGTATTAGAGCTCTAAAAAGACATGGAAAAGGAGATGTAAAAAAGGGTCTATCAAACCTTGAAAAACACCTTGAAAATATATCATACCACAAGGTTCCAGTGATTGTTTCATTAAATCATTTTATTGATGACAAAGAAGAAGAAATAAATATCGTTGAAGAGTTTTGTAAATCAAATGATATTTCTTTTGCTGTATCTGATATTTGGAGTCAAGGTGGAGAAGGTGGAATTGAACTAGCTGGAAAACTAGTTAATCTTATTCATAATAATCCATCAAAATTTGAATATTTGTATGATACAAATTTAACGGTAAAAGAAAAAATAGAGAAAATTGCACAAAAAATCTATGGAGCAGATAGAGTAGTTTATACTGTTAATGCCGAGCGCGATATCAAACTATGTAAAAAAATAGGTATTGATAAGCTACCTATATGCATTGCTAAAACTCAATATTCACTATCAGATGATTCAAAAGAACTAGGAAGGCCAAAAAATTTCAAAATCACAGTTCGTGAGATAAAATTCTCAGCAGGAGCTGGCTTTCTAGTTCCAATGACCGGAAAAATCACAACAATGCCGGGACTACCTGAGAAACCAATTTCTGAAAAAATAGATATCGATGAAAAAGGAAATATCAGCGGTCTATACTAGAAAAATAAGGATAAATTGAAATATCAAATAGCCTATTTCATTTTTAGGGAGGATTACATTTATGCCAGAAGATATTGATTCTCATATAGATGAGATTATAAATATTTTACAGGATAAATCCGAGGAAAAAATATCAAAAAAAGAAATTAAAAAAGAATTTGAAAAATTTATGGAATATGGTGTACCAATAAAACAGGCTAAACAAACTATTATTAAAAAATATGGGGAAGACGTAGTTTTCACAGGTGATTATTCTTCTGAGAGAACTTTGATTTCAAAGTTAAAACCAAATCAATCTAGTGTAAAAATTCTTGGGCATATAGTAGCAATTAATCCAAAAGATGTGACAGTAAAAGGTGAGAATAAAAAAATTTTTTATGGAATATTAGAAGATGAAAGTGGCACTATTCCTTTTACATCTTGGACTGATATTGAGGCTAACAAAGGCGATGTCGTTGAAATATCAAACGCTTATACTAGAGAATGGCAAGGTTCTGTACAGTTAAACATTGGTGATAGAGTTCAAGTTGAAAAAAAAGATAAAGATAAACTTCCTAAAAGTGCCTTTGAACCAAAAAAATACAATGTTGAAGATCTACATTCAGGTATTGGCCGGGTTGAGGTAAATGCAAAAGTATTAGATATAAACGAAAGAGAAGTTGAGATAGATGGTAAAAACAAAAAAGTTTTTTCTGGAATAATTGCTGATGAGACTGGCAAAGCTCAGTTTACTGCATGGAATGATTTTAAGATAAAAAAAGACGATGTAATAAAGATATCTGGTGGATATATAAAATCTTGGAAGGGGATTCCTCAGTTAACATTTGATGAAAACGCAAAAGTTGAAAAACTTGATAAGAAAAAAATTTTGAGAAAAGATATTAAAACAGAATTACAACCAATGTTTAAATTAGAGGAAAAAAGAGGTGCTCTTGATGTTGAGGTACAGGGCACAGTAATTGATATTCGCCCGGGGTCAGGATTTGTTTTGAGGTGCCCTGAATGTAACCGTGTTTTACAAGATGGTGAATGTACCATTCATGGTAAAGTAGATGGACAAGATGACATGAGATTAAAACTTGTTGTAGACGATGGAACGGGTGCAGTTAACGCTATCTTAAATAAAGATTTAACTAAAGAGATGCTTGGAAAAGCACTTTCTGATATCAAAAAAATTAACGAAGATGAATTTGAAGAATTGGTAAAAGAAAAAGTATTTGCAAAAAAAATAAAATTAAAAGGTAATGCTCTGAGTGATAGATTTGGTATTACTTTTATACCAAAAAAAGTTGAAATTACAGATGTTGATGTTAAGGAAGAAACAGAAAAAATACTTGAAAATTTGGAGGGGTTAAAAATATGAAAAGAGAAACTGCTTGGAGAATTTTTGCAGGTGAATATAATGATTCCACTGTAGAAATCAAATCCGAAGGTGAGATGACACCGTCGTATATAGTTACTCCTCTTGGTGCTAAAGTAAATCGTGTGTTCATAATAGGTGTACTTACAGATGTTGAAAATGTTTCTGAAGGTGGAGATTTTGTAAGAGCACATTTATCTGATCCCACAGGTGTTTTCACTATATATTCTGGTTCATATCAAAAAGAGATAACTGAAGCTCTTTCTAGTATTGATGTTCCTTCTTTTGTTGCTGTTACTGGCAAGGTTAGAACATATGTCCCGGAGGAGGGGACTCTTTATGTATCTATTCGTCCAGAACGTATAATGGAAGTTAGTGCTGATGTTAGAGATAAATGGATTCTTGATACGTGTAAACACACAAAGCAAAGAATAGAAGCAATTCTTGAGGCTATGCAAATGGCTGAGTCAAATGAGTTTGAACTTAGAAAACTTGGTTACAGCAAGGATCTTTCTGAAGGAATACTTGCTGCATTAAAAAACTATGGAAATATTGATCTGAATAAATATGTAGCATTAATACAAGAGTCACTTCAATATTTAGTTCCTGATAAAGAATCTAATTCAGATATAAAGGAAAATAAAAAACCTGACAAAAAGAAAGAAACAAAAGAAGAAAAACCAAAAGTTGAAGCGGAAAAAAAAGAAGGAGAAAGTCCTTCTGAGGAAGAAAAAGATTTTGAAGAAATTGAAAAAAAAGTTCTTGAAACTATTAGATCTATTGAGGGTGAAGATGGCGCACCTTGGGACGATATAACAGAAGAATGCAATAAAAATGGTCTTGATAAAGACTCAATAGAAGAAGCTCTTAATTCTCTAATGGATAAGGGTCTTATCTATGAGCCTATACTTGGGACTATCAAAACAACCTAAGATTAATTCATTCAAAATATTTTTTTCTCCAATAATAAGCGATTGGAATTAGAAAGATTATTGATAACGCGATTCCGATTACAAGTATCTTAATCACTGTTTCTATATCAACATATGAATTTTTTATTAATCTACCATGGTATTGATAAATGAGAGGATATTTATCCGTGTTTTTTCCACTGGGTAAATTATAAGCCTCATCTCCTATCCCATCGTAGTTGTTGTCTGTTCCATTATAATCATCCCAGTAGTTACCTTGTTCTAATTTTTGATTATAGTAAGTATTATTTTCGTCGTTTAAAATATGTCTTTTTGAGTTGTTTATAAAATTATTGTGATATAGAATATTGTATAAAGAAAGGTTTACAAAACTTATTCCTAATCCATTATCTCGAATAGTATTATTATATATGCAATTTTTAGAGCTATTTCGTAGATAGATACCACAAAAACTGTTGTTTGTTATTGTATTGTTTCTGATTAAAGTATTATCACTATTCTCAAGAATAATCCCATCAGCACCATTCATTTCTATTATATTATCCATTATTTCACAATTATTAGATGAAATAATTATTCCGATACCACGGTTGGTATGTTGAATATAATCTGGGGGAAGCTGTGCTCTTGAATGGAAATAATGATAGATTCTTATTATGTCAAAAAATGAGCTATTTTTGATTTTAAAATTTTTTATTGTAACGTTATCTGATTTTATACTTATCAGAAAAGTTGAATTTTTTGGATTATTACTTTGATAAAAACGCCCTATTTTTACTAACGGTCCGTTTCCACCTTCTATAATCGTTTTTTCTTTACTTTCACCTATTAAATCAATTGATTTGTTAATAAATAAAAATTCATTATATGTTCCATTATAGACATATATTTTATCACCTATACTTGAATTGTCTATTGCATCTTGAATGGAAACGTAATCTTTTGTTCCATTATCATCTACATAAATAATTTCCCCATCTGTTTCTTGAGATTTTATGAGGGAAACATTAGAGATAATTATAAGAAAGGATAAGAGAAATATTAGAGTGATTTTTCTGTTTTTCATTTTATTAGCTAATAATTAGATACAACTTATATTTTTGCAAAATTTTCATTACGTCTTTTTTACAGTTTGATGTTTTTGACAGAGCATCTTTATATACCAATAATGTCAAAAATTAACATAATAACTGATGGTAATAGGTGAAGAAATATGGTAAGATATATTGAAAAAAGCAATATTGAGGAATATCCTTCTTTATATGACACCTTTGAACTTGGTGATAGAGTTAAACGGATCTATAAAGATAAAAAAGGAAATAGTAGGATTTATAAAGGCATTGTATTAGCAATAGATAATAAGGGTGTTGAAATATATTGGGATACTAAAGATGGAAGGTATAGACCTGTTGATATGGATATCGCTTTCACTCATTGTCAAATCGAAGAGATTTACAATGGAAAAGAAAATTACGGGCCTATAGAAAAAGAATAAATATACTTATTTATATATCAAAATATATTCCAAAATATATATCAGAATCAAATGTATGATAATATGAAAAATTGAGAAGGGGGTTAAATATTGGTAAATAAAGAATCATTACCACTAATTTTAGGGCTTCTTATCCCTATAGTTTTAGTAGTAGTAATAGTACTCTATTTTTATGGATATGATATAACTGTTTATTTAAGAAAAATAGACTTAATTTACTATATTATAATCCTACCAATTGCTCTTGGTTTTACAGCAGGTATTATAAAATATATGAAGCCGGATTGAAGTTTTAAATTTCTTGTTTTTAGATTAGTTTCTTTTTTTGATTATTACAGATAATAACTGTACAATAAGTTTTATATATTGATAAATATAAAAATCATTTGTTAAATATGATTATCATTGGATTACTATCAACCAAACAAGAAGTTGAGGAAATCAAATACATCGCAAAAATTTGTAAAGTCGAAGATAGAATTCATTTTCTCACAAGAATGGAAGAAATAAAAAAATTACTTAAAAAAGAAGATACAATTAAAGAGTAAATTTAATAAAAAATCTTTTTTTACATTTCAATTGGGTGAAAAAATAAGTGTTTTAATTTTATCATCAAAAAAAGACTCAGCAGGAAAAAACATAAAAGAAGCAATTCTTGATTTATCTAATTGGAAAGAAATCAATGTTTTCAATAAAAATCCAGTTTATAAAAATCCTAAATTGAGAGATGTTTATATTATCACAATTAATGATGAGGCAATTAAACATGAAAACCTTGATGAAGAAATTGAAAAAAAATTAAATATAAAACCAAAACAAGCAATTTTTATCTCAAAACATAAAAGCGAAAGTGGCAAACCAACTCTCACAACACATCCAATTGGCAACTATGGGGAAGCAAAATTCGGTGGAAAAACAAAAACACTTACAAAAGCCTCTCCTAAATTTATGACAGAGCTACTAAGAATTATTAAAAAAAATGCTGAACTTGCAAAAACATATCATCAAGTTTGTTTTGAGGTAACTCACCATGGCCCTTTTCTAAGGATACCAACACTTTTTACAGAAGTAGGAAGTACAGAAGAAGAATGGATAAAAAAAACACCTGCAGAAGTTATTGCAAAATCAGTTCTTGAGTTACTCAATAAACATCATTATGAAGAGGATATATCAAAAGACATACCAGTATTAATAGGGATAGGAGGTGGTCATTACGCTCCAAGATTTACAGATATAGTACTTGAAAAAAAGGTAGCATTTGGACATATGATTCCCACATATCAAATAAAAAATGGAAATATTAACAGAGAAATCATAAAAAAAACAATAGAGGCTACACCTAATATAACCGGCGTTTATCTTCACAAAAAATCGTTAAAAAAATCTCAAGTAACAGATTATAAAAAAATTTTTGAAGAGATGAACCTTCCTGTTGTATCAAGTAAAGAATTAACTGATTTATGATCTTACAGTTTTATTAGCAAGAATATGAGCTTGTCTTATTGGTTCAGGTATTCTATATTTACTTATTTTTTTTACAATTTTGATTGATGCATCAAAAGAAATTTTATGACCTGGGGAAACATATATTGGATTTTTAACTTGTTTGTTTGAAATATAACTATATCCGATTTTTTTATCTTTATATTTTACTACATTTCCTTTTAATTCTCCAAATAAAAGTTTTTTAGCAACTCCAATAGTTGAGAAACTGTTCAATACACCTAGATATGATGCAATACCCAATCCCCTTTGATGAAGCACACCATTTCCATCAAAAATACAAATTGAGGGTTTAATTTTTAGATTTTCAATAACTTTCTGTATTATTGGAGCTTCTCTAAATGATAAATATGTAGGGATATATGGAAAGAAAATTGTATCAAAAACAGTTTCTTTTTCAATAATTTCTTTTGTTTTATAATCAATTACAATAGCCGCAGCACATGCTTTTTCAAAATCATTTTTTGGATATGCAACATCAAAACCTGCAACAGTATCAATCTTATCATAGTTGTCATTTATCTTTATTTTTTTACTTACTTTAATTTGTTTTTCTCTAAGTTTTTTAAGGGGATAATCTGTTTTAAAATCATTGAAAAAAACATTTTCGAAATCAACAATTTCTCCATTTTTAACATCAATATTATCTTCTTTGAGTCTTTTTATTTTATCTTGTATTCCTCTTCCAAACCCACCTATTTTTCCATCAGAATAAACTATCTTAAAACAAGGCATACTATCAGGATCAGGATTCTGATTCATCATTCGACCAACTGCTCTCGAAGCTCTTATATCACCAAGAGCTCTTGCCACAGCACCATAAGAAGAAACCATGCCATCAGGTATTTGTCTCACAAGATCGTACGTATATTCAAAAAGATTCATAAATACTGAAGAGTTTATCAGTGTAAAAATTTTTTTAACAATAGTGATCAAATGAACAGGTTAAAATTTTTAGGCACTGCAGGAGCAAGGTTTGTAGTAACAAAACAGCTTAGAAAATCTGGCGGTATTTGGTTAACTTTAGATGATACAAATATCTTAATCGACCCTGGTCCTGGTTCACTTTTAAGATGTATTTCTAGTAGACCAAAACTAAACCCAAGAGATCTAGATGCTATAATTCTTACTCATCGTCATCTTGATCATTCAAATGATATTAATATCATGATCGAAGCTATGACTAAAGGAGGATGGGATAAAAAAGGAATTGTTTTTGCCCCTAGTGACGCACTTGATGAGGATCCTGTTATTTTAAAATATGTTAGAAATTATGTTAAAAAAGTAGAGGTATTAAAAGAAAAAGGAAAATATAGGATTAATAATGTTATTTTTAACACCCCGGTAAAACATCCACATCATGGCACAGAAACTTATGGTTTAAATTTCTATGGAAAAAAATCATCTTTGTCTTTTATTACAGATACTGAATATTTTGAAGGGATTGAATCTTACTATAAAGAGGATATTTTGATATTAAATGTAGTGAGGGTACCAGAGAGTAAAAAGATTCAACATCTTACAATAAAGGACGCTGAGAAAATAATTTCTAAAAATAAACCAAAGTTATCTATTCTAACCCATTTTGGTATGACTATGATAAAAGCAAAACCTTGGAAGATTGCTGAAGAACTTTCGAAAAAAACTAGTTTAAATGTGATAGCTGCAAGTGATGGTATGGCAATCAATTTAGATTGATACAAAAGTTAAATATCTTAATATATATCTTTTAATATATCTTTTAAATCTAATACTTTTTCTTCAACTAATTTTGCTCTCCCACCTACTTTTACTTTGTCATTTTTTATATTTACATAAACTCTACCCTGTCTTCCAATTATATCACCCTGCTCACAAATGAATTCTGATCCCTTTACGATTTTATTTTTTGTTAGATATGAACATAGCGCACCATTTGAAGTGCCGGTAACAGGATCTTCATTTACACCAAATACAGGAGCAAAACATCTTGCATGATAAACAGAATTAGTTCCAATTGTATCAAAAGTAAATACAAAAAAGCTCCCCACATTTATTTTATTACAGTATTTTTTTATTTTTTCAAAATTAGGTCTTATGTTTTTTAAGATATTAAAAGAATTAACGCATATTGGAAGAGTGAATAGGCCAGTTGAAACAATCTGTTGCGGAAGTGAAAAATCGATCTCACCTTTGGAAATATTTAACGAATTGGAAATATTTGATATATCTAAAGATATATCTTTTAATATAACTTTCGCTTGTGACATCATAACTTTTTTTACTTTTTTATTTCTATCAAATTCAATTTCTACAGGGAGGGCTCCAGCTTTTGTTTCTTGAGTGACTTTATTTTTCTTAATAAAACCCTCTGAAGCCATATAAAAAAAAGTTGCAATTGTGGCATGTCCACAGAGATCTACTTCAACCTCCGGTGAAAAAAATAGCACCTTATAATCAGAATTTAAACCAGGACTAACAAAAGCAGTTTCAGATACCTTCAAAACCTTAGAAACATAAGACATCTGTTTTTCAGAAAGATCTAGAGAATCTAATAAAACTAAACCAGCAGGATTGCCACCCGACTTTTTATCTGTAAACGCATTTATCTTTTTTACATTTATTTTCATTTTACCGTTTATGATTCCATTCTTTTAAAGAAAAACAATTTTTTTCAAAATCATCAGCAAGATGAATCTCTTCCTCAGTTAAATCACCGGGTAATAAATCCACGTTAAATTCATCTTCAAAGCCTTTTTTCATATAATCAACAATCTCTGAAAAAGTAACTTTTCTATTAAGAACATGCCTTACAGATGTAACTCTTTTTTTTACATCAGAGACTAGTTTATCAACCATTTTTTCATCAGATACTCGTAAGAGAGAAAACATTTTTTCAACATCAACATCTAATATCACTGTTCCATGTTGCAATACAGTTCTATGTTTACGAGTCTGAGCGTTACCAGATATTTTTTTCCCGTCACTAAGAATATCATTAATAGGATGATAAACGCTTTTTATTCCAAAGTTATCTAAACCTTTAATTATAGCGCCACATATCCTACAATAACTATCCATTATATTTTTAGGTATTTTTTTGTGATTCTCAGATATAACTATACTATACGTTAATTCATGTTCATGAAACACAGAACCACCACCAGTTATCCTACGGACGTAATCAACACCATGTTTTTTACACATCAAAAGATCTACTTCTTCCTCTAAACTTTGAAAATAACCTATAGTAATTGCCGAAGGAACCCAGTAATAAAATCTCACGGTAGGAGGGACAAGTCCTTTGCTATTAGCAACAAGAATCGCCCTATCGATAGCCATATTTCTATAAGCATTGTTACCCTCTGTTAAAAGAAAACGCCATTTTTCTTTCATTTCAAACACCTTAAAATACATTCTGAGATACCGTCAGAATTAAGACCAATAAACTCAAAATTATTAGATTTGATTATATCATCAATTTTTTTACAAATATCCTTTTTTCTAAGACTAACGCCTATCAATTCTTTTTCTATAACATCTATAGAATCTTCAGGATAAGCAAAAAAATCACCAGTAATTTTAATGTTAATTATTTTTTTTGATAATTTATCATATTCTAAATTAATTTTTACTAATTTTCCATCAGGGATCTTATATTCAGATTTAGACATCATAACTTAAGGTAAAAACATAAAATGTTTATAATTGTTTTTAAGAAAAAGCCTCCTTTGCATTATACGAACTGCGAACGAGTGGACCTGATTCCACATGTTCAAAACCCATCTTCAATCCGATTTTTTTAAGTTCTTTAAACTCCTCAGGAGAATAATATCTTACAACTTTGTGATGTTCTTTAGAAGGTTGCAAATATTGACCTATTGTTAAAAAATCTACAGATGAACTTTTTAAATCTTCAAGTGTTTTAATTATTTGATTTTTATCTTCACCTAACCCAATCATGAAACCAGATTTTGATTTAATACAATTATCGAATTTCTTAATATTTTTTAATAAATCCAAGCTAACCTTATAATCACCCTGGGGACGTATATCGGGAAACAAATCCTCAACAACCTCTATATTATGATTAATAACCTCAGGTTTAGAATCGATTATTTTTTTCAAAGAGCTGACATTACCTTTAAAATCAGGTATCAAAACCTCAATTTTACAATTAGGAGTTAAATTTCTAATTTCTCTAATAGTTTTACAAAAGATACAAGCTCCTCCATCATCTAGATCATCCCGTGTAACAGAAGTTATAACCACATAATCAAGCCCCAACTGTTTTACGCTTATTGCCACATCATGAGGCTCATCAGGATTTACCTCTAAAGGAGTACCATTTTTTACATTACAATATTTACAGTTACGAGTACAAACATTTCCCAAAATTAAAAAAACTGCAGTACCACAAGAAAAACATTCTGAAATATTAGGACATTTTGCCTCTTCACATATTGTATGAAGCTTTGATAATCTTAGAAGCTTTTTCATTTTAACAAAATCTTTACCACCAGGTATTTTAACTTTAAGCCAATTAGGATGCCTTCTCATATTAAACTAAACTCCCATAACAACTCTTAATAAGTCACGCAAACCTGGAGAAAAACCAAGTATTAAAATACCGATCTTCAAAATATTGACAAGAGTCATATGATTTTTGAGTTCATCCTTGTAGAGAATATCAAAAACATAAATAACAAAAATTATTAACAAAAATTTTACAATAGGAAACAAGGGGCCCCAAATCTCAAGTAAAAAATTAGATGCAGGATGTTTTTCAGAATAAAATAGGCCCATTGAAAAAGGATCCTTAATGCTTATATAACTAGTAACTCCATCCATCAAATGACCAAAAATCATTGCAAGATTCAAAGGATTTTGATAAACTAAAAGATCTTTTTTATCTTTAAAAAAGCCAGAAACAAAATATACAACTAAAACAGCAAGAGAAATTATAAAAATAACAATTAAAAAAACGTTAAAATTAATACCGCTTGTTTCACCCCAACGGTACCCAAAAATCCAACTACCAACCAAAAACAAAGATGGTAAAAGAAAAACTAAACCACCAATAAACAAAACTCTATTAACAGATAAAAATGAAGGATCATATCTTTTTTCTAAAAAATAACCTAATAAAAGAAAAAAAACAGCTATTAATGCAATCAACATGTAAATTAAAGGCGAAATAAATAGATACACCAAAGGTGGTTTAAAGTAACCAGTATCTTCCAATACTCTACTTACTGATCCAAATAGAATATATGGTAAAAGAGCAAGAGCAAAACTCCAGTCAACTCTAATTTTTAATTTTTTCAGTAATCTAAAGATGCCATACAGAGCAACAATCACCATAACCCCATAGGTTAACTCAGAGACAAGAGTGTAACCTTCCTTTGCTACAACACCATTGTGAACCGCAGTATTAGAGACACCCGCATCAGCAACTACTGGGCCCCAATAATATTTCCAAATCCAATTATCATAAAAAATAGATGGAAAAAGGATAACACCTAACACTATTATAAGAACAAAAATCAAGAAAGACACTAGTATTATTTGTGCATGATTTTTTAAAATAAAATCAACAATTTTTCTCATTTTCTTTGCATGAAAGGAAAAAATAATATATTAAACCCGTGGTTTACATTGCTGCCATGATGCGATTTAAAAAATCAAAAACAATGATATTTCCTAGAGAGATAATAATAGGACACAAGACAACTGAACAGATAGGAGAATTATGCGATAGAGTATCTAGAGGTAACTCCGCTTTAATTGTCGCAGACAAAAAAACAAAAAAACTTTCGGGAGATCAAATTAAGAAAATATTGAAGAAACACGGCTATGATGTTCAGTTAAAATTGGTGTCAAAGGCGACAGTAGGTCAAGTTAACGATATTATAAATTTCGGGAAAAAAAATAATATAGAAATTATGCTGGGAGTTGGTGGAGGAACTGTAATTGACGTTACGAAACTTGCAGCATACGAGTTAAAAAATTCTTTTATAAGTGTCCCAACCTCAGCAGCTCACGATGGTATAGCATCACCACGAGCGTCTTTAAAACACAGGAAAGGATCAGTATCAAAGACCGCCGTTTCCCCTTTAGCTATACTTGCTGATACAAAAATTATTTATAAAGCACCGTATAGAATGCTTGCATCGGGATGTGCAGATGTTATTTCAAACATTTCTGCTGTAATGGACTGGGAGCTAGCTTTTAGATTAAAAGACGAGGAATACAGTAGTCACGCAGCTGTTCTTGCAAAAACTGCTGCTAAGTTACTTATAGATAATGCTGAGGATATAAGAACAAACACCGAGGAATCAGCATGGTTTGCGGTAAAGGCAATGATAGTATCAGGGGTTGCAATGAGTGTCGCAGGAAACACGAGGCCAGCATCTGGATCAGAACATATGTTTTCACATATGCTTGATCATCTAGGTAAAGGGATACTTTTAAAAGGTAAGAAAATGCCCTTACACGGAGAACAGTGTGGTGTAGGAGCAATAATGATGGTATATCTACATGGCGGTGACTGGGAAAAAATAAGAGATACCCTTAAAAAAATTGGTGCACCAACAACATCTGAAGAGCTTGGTGTAACAAAAAAGAAGATTATAGAATCTCTTGTAAGATGCCAGGAGATAAGACCTGAAAGATATACAATTCTTGGTGAGAAAGGACTTACCAAAGATGCAGCACAAAAAGTAGCAAAAACAACAGGAGTAATATAATAATGACCTTAGTGACACTGATAGGTGAGCGGTTAGCTATAAAAAATGATGAATTTATGTACCTTGGTCCAAATAATGATTGCAGAAACTGTAAACTTAAAACAGTATGTTTTAACCTTAAACCAAATAGAATTTATAAAATAACAAAGGTTAGGGATAAAAAACATAACTGTAACCTTCATGAAGGGACTGCCGTAGTAGTAGAAGTAGAAAAACAACCAATAATAACAGCTATAAATAAAAAATATACAGAAGGATCAAAATCAAATATAGAAAAAACCGACTGTGACAATATTGGTTGTGAATATCATGATCTATGTAAAATGGATATACAAAAAGACAAAAATTATGTTATAAAAAAAATACATGGCAAAATCGACTGTCCGATAGGAAACGATCTCCAAAAAGCAGAGCTAGAAGAAGCTTAATTTTTTTAGTTTAATGACATTCTATATTGAATATCAGCCCATCTTTACCTAAGAACTCATAATTATTGCTAATACTATAAAATCCAAAGGTATTTGATTGATCTCTAATGATTTTTGCCCAGTGCGAGATATCTTTATTAGAATTATTTGTAATTTGAGAATAGCCAACAGCTATAACTGAAGTTCCAGATTCTCCACAGTTCCATGTTTCACCTATAACCCTAATTTCCTCTTCAAGATTTCCAGATATTTTAGTACCATTATATACAATATACATCGTTTTGTGTTTATTTTTTAATACTCTATCACCACTATAAGCTGATTGATTATCTAAAACAACTTTTTTTTCATTCATTGAAGTTTTAATAGCTTCAACTGTTTTATCAAAAAGATCTTTTTCGTTCATCATAAAAATTGTTTTATATGTATTAACTGTTAAAAAAGAAGGATAACTATTATTATCAAGTCTATAGGTTAAACTAATCTGTTTTTCAAGTCCGAGCAATCTTGAATCAAAAAATCGTTCTTCTCCATCTTCATACCATCCATTATCAAGAACCTTATCAGATACAACTGCTCCATTAATATCACTTGAACTGAGTAGTAATACAATAAATATTAGAATTATGACTAGAATAGCAATTATTGCGTATAATTTATTATCTTCCACCTTCAAAAATCACATTTTATAATATACTAGTAAATACTTTAAAGTAACGAAAAAATAAAAAAGAGAGGAATTATTTTTTAAGACCTGCTTCTTTTCTTAGGATTTCTGCTTTATCTGTTTTTTCCCAACTAAAATCAGGATCTTCTCTTCCAAAATGACCGTAAGAAGCAGTTTTATAAAAAATCGGCCTTTTAAGGTCTAGATAAGTAATTATATCACCTGGTGTTAATGGGAAAAATTCTCTTATTAATTCCTCGATTCTTCTTAAAGGTATTTTGTTAGTTCCAAAACAATCAATGTTAATAGAAACGGGTTCTGAGACACCTATTGCATAGGCCAACTGGATTTCACATCTATCTGCAATACCTGATGCAACAATATTTTTTGCTATATATCTTGCAGCATAGGCAGCACTGCGATCAACTTTGGAAGGATCTTTTCCTGAAAAAGCACCACCGCCATGTCTTCCGACACCTCCATAGGTATCAACTATTATTTTTCTACCGGTAAGTCCTGCATCTGCAAACGGTCCACCTCGAATAAAAGAACCAGTTGGATTAACATGAAAAACAGTATCTTTATCAATCCATTTTTTACATATTGGTTTTATGATTTTTTCTATTATATCTTTTTTAATTCTATTATATGCAACACCGCCGTCGTGTTGAGTAGATAAAACAATTGTATCTGCTCTTAGAGGTTTACCGTTTTCGTCATATTCAATAGAAACTTGAGATTTTCCATCTGGCCTAAGATAAGTTATCTCATTTTTCTTTCTGACTTCTGCTAATTTTAAGGTTAGTTTATGTGCTAGAGAGATTGGAAGAGGCATTAACTCTTTTGTTTCGTTACATGCAAAACCATACATCATCCCTTGATCACCGGCACCCTGCTCTTTATGTAAACCATCTCCTTCTGAGACTCCCTGGGATATATCTGGACTCTGCTCTGTTATTTGTACCCATACAGAACAGGTTTCCCATTCGATTCCATATTCAGATTTTGTATATCCAATATCCTTTATTGCATTCCTTGCTATTCTTGGGATGTCAATGTATCCCTGAGTAGTCATCTCTCCAAAAACCATAACCCCTCCGTTTTTCGTCCCTGATTCAACAGCGACTCTTGAATTGGGGTCTTGTCTGAGCGCTTCATCGAGAATTGCATCAGATATTAGATCACACATCTTATCAGGATGTCCTTCTGTTACTGACTCTGAGCTTATTAAAATCTTTCTTTTTGTCATATTTTTCACCTATAAACTAAAGTATTATAATTCAGTTTCGTGAAAAATAAGAAACAAGAACTTAAATATTAATTTTTTTAAAGAAAAAAGGAAAAAATAGGATTTTATTCTATTCTTGTATTTTTCTTGTTACCCAGGCATCATCTTCTAAGGCATCATAAATTGCCTCGTCTGAGATATCTTCTATAGTTTGTTTATCTGATAAAACACTTCCAGTTCTTCTGTTTTCATCTTTTGAATATTTAAGAATTACATCTTTTCTAATAACCCAGTAATGAGTGCGCCATTCTCTACCATCATATAGTGTTGTTTCTTCTCTCTCTGTTGTAAGCATACCTTCCTCTTCTAAAATATAAAATAACTGTCTATCTTCAGGATCAAGCACATTGTCTATTACTCTATCTTGGAAGCCGAAAATATCCATAACAAAACCTGCATCTCGTCTAGCTTCGTCTATACCAATGCCCACTCTATTTGCTATTGCTTTTGACAAATCATCTAATGTTATAATATTCATAGTTTAAACCTCTTCTTACATCAGTGTAATAATGCAATATATTGTTGTATGTTCCTAGTATATATATTTTTCTATTATTTTATTACTATTCTGCAATAAAAATAGCAAAATAGCAGAAAAACATGGAAAATCAACAAAAAATTTAAATAACAAAAACATGTAGCATTATTTGATGAAAGAAGAAATATCAAAAAAATTAGAAGGGGAATGGCTATTGCTATTCAACGACAAAATAGTTGATCATAGTAAAAATGTCGAAGAAATTCTAAAACTAGCAGAAGAAAAATATCCATCAAATAAGTTCCCCAACGATGATATAAAAATATCAAAAGTATTTTCAGAGAATAAAAGATTGTACTGATGACTATGGTAAAACAAGAGCTTATATTTGACTACCTAAAATATCCTGTTCTACAAGTAAAGTTTATTTTTAATGGAAAAGAGACACCTTTTATAGATGCGCTACTTGATTCAGGAGGAGATTTTATAGTAATCCCAATGCCAATCGCAAAATATTTAGATTTAAAACTTAAAAAGGCAGGAACAGTTGATACAGCAGGTGGATCAGCTTCTTTATTCAAGACTAATATAAATATGGTAATAGGTAATAAAGAAAAAACTGTCAATTATGATAATATTGAAATACATGTATCCGGTAGAAGTGATATACCTGTCTTATTAGGCAGAGAGCCTATATTTGAAGATTATGAGATAATATTTAGGAAAAAAAAGAATCAACTTATTTTAGTATCAATAAATGCATAATTATAAATATAAGAATTAGTATAGGCGGTAGACTATTTCAGCATTAATACTGATTAGAGTGTAATATATATAGTTTAAAATAAACTATGTTGAGTCCCGGTCCTAAAAAGGGGCCTGTAGCTCAGCTAGGTAGAGCATCTGGCTTTTAACCAGGTGGCCAAGGGTTCGAATCCCTTCAGGCCCGCTACCTAAAACCTCCGATAACAACGGGAGGAATATCTTAAAAATGGCTAAAAAACCGAAAAAACCGAAGTTGGATATAACCAAACACAAGCTGGTACCAATACATGAGATCATTTCTGAAAAAGAAAAAAAAGAACTCTTTGAAAAATATGATATCACACCAGATCAATTACCTAAAATTTTAGCTTCAGATCCAGTATGTTTTATTATTGGAGCAAAACCGGGACATATAGTTAGAATCACTCGAAAGAGCCATACCGCAGAAGAGGCTATGGCCTATAGATTTGTAGTAGAAAGTAGTAAATAGGTGTAAAGATGAGGGAACTTATTGATTCATTTTATAAAGAGCGAAGCATAGTTAATCATCAGATAGCATCCTACAATGATTTTTTAGAAAGAAGATTGCAACAGATTGTAGGAAGTACGACTATCGGCCAAGAAGAAGAAATGGAAAAAGGACACATATATCCAGAGATAGAAGGATATAAAATAAAATTTGGAAAAATAACGGTTGGTAAACCAGAGGTTAAAGAGGCAGATGGGACTGTAAGAAAATTAACTCCTATGGAAGCACGTTTACGTGATCTAACCTATGAAGCCCCAGTAACCTTAGAGTTCATCCCTGTCAAAGATGATGTGGAATATGAACCTGAAGAGGTAAAAATAGGTGAACTGCCCATTATGATTAAATCTAAATCTTGTAATCTTGCCAAACATAGCATCGAAGAAGATCAAGGGCATGAGATTGAAGGTCAAGAATATCAAAAAGAACTGCAAAATCTTCAAGAGGATCCACTAGACCCTGGCGGATATTTCATAAGCAACGGTACAGAAAGAGTCCTAATAACTGTAGAAGACCTTGCACCAAACAGAGTCCTAGTTGAAACAAGCAGTAGATACGGTGTAGACATAGAAGTAGCAAAGGTTTTTTCCCAAAGGGAAGGTTACAGAGCTCTAACAGTTGTAGAAAAGAAAAAAGACGGTATGTTAATGGTATCATTACCAACCACATATGGCCAAATTCCACTAATGATACTTCTACGCGCTCTAGGTATGGAAGATGACGAAGAAATAGTCGATGTAATTAGTGTCGATCCGAAAATGGAGCCTTTTGTTCTCGCAAATATTGAAGAATGTGCAAATGAATATGGAATTACCACTAAAGAAGAAGCTATAGCATATTTAGGGAAGAAATTTGCCGGTGGACAAGCAAAAGAATATCGTGTTAGACGTGTTGAAACATTAATGGACAGAAATCTTCTGCCTCATCTTGGAAATGAACCTGAAGACAGATTGACAAAAGCAATTTTTATGGCACGTATGGGTATGGCCGTTTTAGAATTGGCTCTAGGCAAACGCGAGCCAGATGACAAAGACCATTATGCAAATAAAAGACTTAAACTTGCAGGAGATTTAATGGAAGACTTGTTCCGTGTAGCATTTACTGCCCTTTGTAAAGATTTAAAATATCAGATTGAAAGAATACATGCCAAAGGAAAAGAAATCAAGATTAGTTCCTCACTTAGATCAGATGTGCTTAGTCAGCGTATACATCATGCACTTGCAACTGGTAACTGGGTTGGTGGAAGAGCAGGAATATCTCAGCTTTTAGATAGAACCAGCAACCTAGCGGTACTTAGTCATCTAAGAAGAGTAACATCACCTCTAACCAGATCCCAACCTCACTTTGAAGCTCGAGATCTTCACAGTACTCAATGGGGACGGTTATGCCCTAATGAAACACCAGAAGGCCCGAATTGTGGTCTTGTGAAAAATCTTGCACTTGCTGTAGAAATTTCAGAGGGTTTTCCAGAAAAAGAAGTAGAAAACGTACTTAGAGAACTTGGCGCTAAAGAAATCTCTAAAAAATCAACAGGCACACGCGTATATCTAAACGGTGATCTTATCGGCATGCATCCAAAAGGAGAAGAACTTGTTGAAAAACTCAGAAAAAAAAGAAGAAAAGGAATGCTAAACAACGAGGTAAACGTTGCTTATTATAAAGATGCAAATGATGTAATAGTTAATTGTGACTGCGGTCGGCTCAGAAGACCACTAGTAATTGTGGAAGATGGCAAACTTCGTTTAACAAACAAATTGATTGATGACCTTAAATCAGGAAAAAAGAAATGGATTGATCTTATAAACGAAGGAATAGTAGAATATATAGATGCTGAAGAAGAAGAAAACACTCTTATAGGTCTAAATGAAAGCGATATCACACCAGATCATACTCATATGGAAATGGACCCGATGTGTATTCTTGGTATAGGTGCTTCTCTTGTTCCTTACCCAGAACATAATTCATCTCCAAGAATTACTATGGGCGCAGGTATGGGTAAACAGTCTTTGGGTTTTGGTTCATCTAACTATAGGATACGCCCTGATACTCGCGGTCATCTTATGCATTATCCTCAGGCTCCTCTTGTTCAAACACATCCAGTTAAATATCTAAAATTTGCAGAGCGGCCTGCTGGGCAAAACTTTGTAGTTGCCGTTGCATCATATAAAGGTTATAACATGGAAGATGCTCTTATTATGAGCAAAGCAAGTGTTCAAAGAGGACTTGCCAGAAGCAGTTTTTTTAGAACATACAGTAGCGAAGAAAAAAGATATCCTGGCGGACAAGAAGATCATTTTGAAGTACCAGATCCAGATTGTAGAGGTGTTAGAAGCGAAGAAGCTTATGTTAATCTTGGTGAAGATGGTTTGATTTCACCAGAGTGTGATGTCAATAGCTCAGATGTACTAATAGGAAAAACTTCCCCTCCTCGTTTTCTTGAGGAACCAACTGATTTTTTGACTCCACAAAAAAGAAGAGAAACATCAGTCACTGTTCAGCATGGGGAAACGGGAACAGTTGATAAAGTCATGCTTTCTGAATCTGTAAATGGTTCACGTATGGTAAAAATCAAGGTTAGAGAACAAAGAATACCTGAATATGGAGATAAATTTGCAAGTAAACACGGTCAGAAAGGTGTTATTGGATTATTAGTTCCTCAGGAAGATATGCCTTTTAATGAGCAAGGTATGTCACCTGATTTGATAATTAATCCACATGCAATTCCAAGTCGTATGACTGTAGGGCATGTTTTAGAGATGATAGGTGGTAAAGTAGGAGCTATGGAAGGGCGAACTATAGATGGAACCGCCTTCAGTGGAGAATCTGAAAAGGATTTAAGAAAAATTTTGATTGAAAATAATTTCAAAAATACTGGAAAAGAAATTCTATACAACGGTGAAACAGGTAAAACTCTGGAAGTGGACATATTTGTAGGATGTATTTACTACCAAAAACTTCACCATATGGTAGCAGGTAAAATGCATGCAAGAAGTAGAGGACCTGTACAAATATTAACTAGACAACCAACAGAAGGACGTGCACGAGAGGGAGGTCTTAGATTTGGTGAAATGGAGAGAGATTGTCTGATTGGACATGGAGCTTCGATGGTTATCAAAGATAGGTTACTTGATGAATCGGATTTAACTATCAAATATATATGTAACACCTGCGGGCATGTAGCGATACATGACAGGCACGGAGCATTACGTTGCCCTGTATGTAAAGATAAAGCAGATATTTATCCTATTGAGATAAGCTATGCATTTAAATTACTTATAGACGAATTGAAATCACTTGTGATCGCGCCTAGAATAAAATTGGAATCACTGGTATGATTTATTTTTGAGGGTTTATTATGGGAAGAATGAGAAGTATAACAAAAAAAATTGGAAGTATAACTTTTTCAATATTATCACCAAAAGAAATTAGAAAGATGAGTGCTACTAAAGTAATTACAGCTGATACTTACGACGATGATGGTTTTCCTATAGCGATGGGTCTTATGGATCCAAAACTTGGAGTTATAGAGCCTGGTCTTCGATGTAAAACCTGTGGCCTACGTGTGGGAAAAGACAAATGTCCAGGCCATTTTGGTCATATTGATCTAGCGATGCCTGTTATACATGTTGGACTAGTCAAAACCATAAGGGATTGTTTAAGGTCAACCTGCAGAGAATGTGGTAGATTACAACTAACTGATAAACAAAGACAAGAATTTTTAGACGAACTTGAAAAATATGAGTTGGAAGGAAGAGATAAAACATATCTTTTAAGACAAGTTGTTAAAGATGCGCGAAAGGCAAACAAATGTCCTCATTGCGGGCGTGAGGTAGGAAAAATTGAACTTGATAAACCAACATCTTTAAGAGAAAACGGAAAAAAACTTACACCCTCAGAGATTAGAGAGTGGTTAGAAAAAATTAGAGACGAAGATCTAATATTATTAGATATTAATAAAAAAGCAGCTCGTCCTGAGTGGATGGTGCTTACTGTTTTACCAGTTCCCCCAGTTACCGTCCGTCCCTCTGTTACTCTTGAATCTGGTGAAAGATCTGAGGATGATCTAACCCATAAATTAGTTGATGTTATTCGAATTAATCAGCGTCTTCAAGAAAATCGTGATGCAGGGGCCCCTCAGCTTATTGTAGAGGATTTATGGGAATTACTTCAATATCATATCACAACATATCTTGATAATCAAACTAGTGGTATTCCACCAGCACGTCATCGTTCCGGGCGTCCTCTAAAGACTCTTGCTCAAAGACTTAAGGGGAAAGAAGGGCGTTTCAGAAGTAATTTATCCGGAAAAAGGGTTAATTTTTCTGCGCGTACAGTTATATCGCCTGATCCTAATCTTAGTATAAATGAAATTGGTGTTCCAAAAGCTATTGCTAAAGAACTAACTGTTCCAGTAAAAGTTACACCTCATAACCTTGATTGGTGTAAAAAACTGGTAGCTCAAAAAGCAGAAGGCATAGAGAAAGATAAAGATGAATACTTCCCTGGTGTAAATTATGTCATACGTGAAACTGATGGAATGAAACAACGTATTAAAGTATCTGAGAGAAATGCTGTTGATGTCGCAGAAAAACTAGAGCCTGGTGCCATAATTGAAAGACAACTTATGGATGGGGATATTACCTTATTTAACCGTCAACCATCATTGCATCGTATGTCTATGATGGCACATAGAGTAAAAGTTGTTCCATATAAAACTTTCAGATTTAATCTAAGTGTTTGTCCTCCTTATAACGCAGATTTTGATGGGGATGAGATGAATCTTCATCTTCTCCAAGGTGAGGAGGCGCAAGCTGAAGCAGAGATACTCATGAAAGTACAAGAAAATATTCTTTCGCCTCGTTTTGGAGGTGCTATAATAGGAGGTATACATGATCATATCTCTGGGTGTTTTCTTTTAACCTATAAAGATAGAAAAGTTCCTTATGATGATGCCTCACATATCTTGTCAGCTGTTAAATACGAAGATGAACATCCTAAAATAATAGAAGAAAAAGGTAAGAAATTTATTACAGGAAAAGAAATTTTTAGTACATTACTTCCTGATGATTTAAATCTTGAATTTAAAGCAAAAACTTGTTCTAATTGTGAAACATGTAAAGGGCCTGACTGTCCTTATGATTCTTATGTTATAATAAAAAAAGGAGTTCTTAAAAAAGGAACTGTTGATGAAAATAGTATAGGTGCTTTTAAAGGTAGAGTACTTGATAGAATCATTAGAGATCATGGTGTAGATGCAGGTAGAGAATTTATTGATAATGTAACTCGCATGGGTATTGCATCTATTACTTTGTTTGGTTTTACAACCAGTATTGATGATGAAGATATACCTGAAGAAGCAAAAAGACAGATTGAAGAAGGCTTAGATAAAGCGATGAATAAGATTAGAAACCTTGTTAGAGCCTATGAAAACGATGAACTTGAATCCTTACCGGGTAGAAGCCTTGAGGAAACTCTTGAGATGGAAATTATGAGGGTAACAGGTAGAGCTAGAGATATGGCAGGTGAAATCGCAGGTAAACATCTTGGAATGAATAACAGCGCTGTAATTATGGCAAAATCTGGTGCTCGAGGTAGCATGTTAAATCTTTCTCAGATGAGCGGATGTGTAGGACAACAAGCAGTTAGAGGAGAAAGAATTCATCGTGGATATCAGTACAGAACACTTCCGCATTTCAAAAAACATGATCTTGGTGCTAGTGCAAAAGGTTTTGTGGCATCTAGTTATAAGACCGGTCTTAGCCCAACAGAATACTTCTTCCATTCTATGGGAGGAAGAGAAGGGCTTGTGGATACTGCAGTTAGAACATCTCGATCTGGTTATATGCAAAGAAGATTGATTAACGCTCTTGAAGATGTTAAAGTTGAAAACGATGGTTCAGTAAGACAAGCTGGTGGACAAATAATACAATTCAAATATGGTGAGGATGGTGTTGATCCTGCTAGAAGTTTAAATGGTGAATCAGTTGACATAAAAAGAATAATATCTGATATTAACGAGGGGATTTAATGGCTAAAAAATCGAGTAAAAAGAAGGCAAAAAAACAAAAAAAAGATGAAGAAAAAAAGAAACAAACAAAAAAACAACCCAAAAAAACAGAAAAAAAACCAAAAACAAAGAAAAAAGCAACTTCAAAAAAACCAAAAAAACAGGCTAAAAAATCTTCAAAACCTAAGAAAACAAAATCAAAAAAATCAAAGAAAACAGAGATTGAATATATACCACCAAAAAAAGAAGAAGAACCAAAAGAAAATAGAGAACTAAGAGAAAAAATAAATAAAAATTTGAAAGATAGATTTTTACCAAAAAAAATTGTAGATGACATCATTAATGAAATATTAAAAAATAAAAAACTAGAAAAAGATTTAGAAGAAATTGTAAACAGAGCTAATAAAGAATATAATAAAAATCTTGTAGATCCATCTGAAGCATGCGGAATAGTTGGCGCACAGAGCATAGGTGAACCCGGTACCCAGATGTCTATACCCTACAATGAAAAAATTTTATTTAAACAGAATCAAAAAATCGGAGTCTGTAAAATAGGTAAGTTTGTAGACGAGGTTATGGGCGAATATGGGCATGGGCATATCAAAGAGTCTGAGGTGTGTGATTTACCACCTGAAAAAGAAATCTTTGTTCCAAGCTTAAATAAAAACGAAAAAATCGAGTGGAAAAAAATATTGTCATGCAGCAGACATAAAAGCCCTAGAAAAATCCTTCAGATTAAAACTAGATCAGGTAGAAAAATCCAAGCTACAGATGCTCATTCATTTGTCATAAGAAATAATAACAAAATAGTCCCAATTGCTGGGAAAAATCTTCAGCCAAAAGATAGGATACCTGTTGTAAAAAAACTAGAAGAAAACTGTATCAGTTCCTTAGATTTAGGGAATTATCTAGAAATAGACAATATGAATTATGCTTTTGAACAAAATGATCTTATATACCCTTATCCTTCTAAAAAACCTCTGCCAAAAGACATGGAACTAGATAGTTCTTTAGGCTGGTTTATAGGAGCATATTTAGCTGAAGGAAACTCAACAAAATATTATACTTCAATATCAAACACAGATAAATTATTCCAATCAAAAATAAGAAAATTTGCAGAAAAACATGGTTTTACTTTTAACGAATATGATAATAACAGAGGATTTTCTGTAGGTCATGACATACGCATTAATTCATCTCTTTTATCCTGTTTTATGAAGAAATCATGTGGTACAGGTGCAGTTAATAAGAAAGTCCCTGATTTTTCGTACAGTGCTGAAATAGATTTTGTATGTGCTCTTTTAAGAGGTTATTTTGATGGAGATGGAAACGTAAGTTTAGATAGGAGAGCTATTAGAGTATCATCTTCTTCAAAAGAACTAATCGATGGAATTGCTTTACTTTTGAATAGACTTGGTATATTTAGTAGTAAGGCAAAAAACAAAAATGGTTATACCTTACAAATATCTTATAGATACGCACCTTTGTTTTTACAAAAAATCGGTTTAGATAATAAAAGTAAGAAAGAAAGATTAAAAAAACTTAGTAAACTTGTGTCTATTAAAGCTAGATCATATGATGTTAATGATATGATACCTGGTTTTGGTAATATATTTTATGATATAGCGGATAAACTAGATTTTCCAAAAAGACTTGTTAACAATTTTACTAAAAGACAAAAGATTGGTAGAACTACACTCTCCCGATATATAGAAAAATTTGAAAAAATATCAGCAGAAAAGAATATAAATATAGATAAAGAACTAAAGACTCTTAAGAGAATGCTGAATGGAGACGTAGTATGGGATGAAATAAAAGATATCTCATATGTAAAAATTAACGATGAATATGTATATGATCTCTCTGTTGACGGACTTGAAACCTTTACTACTTTTGATGGTGTAATCACTCACAACACAATGCGTACCTTTCACTACGCAGGTGTTGCAGAAATAAATGTTACACTTGGTTTGCCTCGTCTTATTGAGATTGTTGATGCAAGAAGAGCACCTTCTACTCCTATGATGAATATATATCTTGAAGATGAATACAAATTAAGTTCTGAACGGGCAAAAAAAGTTGCAAATCAAATAGAAATAACTAGATTAAACACAATAGCAGATATCGAAACCGATCTAACAAATCTTACAATTACTATAAAACCAAATATTTCAACTATAAAAAATAAAGATATCAAAATTGAAGATATAACTAAACTTATCAAAAAAATCAAGGGAGCCGATGCAAAAACTAAGAAAAATGAAATAAAAGTCAGTCTTGATGATCCTTCTTATAAAAAACTACTTGATATAAATGAAAAACTTAAAACAATGAAAGTCAAAGGTATAGATGGAATCAAACGTATTATTATAAGAAAAGAACCAAATGAGGGATATGTAATATATAGTGAAGGTAGTAATCTTGAAAAAGTATTAGAAATAGAAGGTGTTGATCCATTTAGAACAACAACAAATGATATTCAAGCAGTTGGACGAGTTCTAGGAATCGAGGCTGCAAGAAACATGATAATACAGGAAGCACACAACACTCTATCTGAACAGGGGTTAAATGTAGATATAAGACATATTATGCTTGTCTCAGATGTGATGACTGCTGATGGTACTATTAGAGCTATAGGTCGACATGGGGTAAGTAAAGAAAAAGAATCTGTTTTATCACGTGCAGCATTTGAAATAACTGTACGTCATCTTCTAAAATCTGCTAGAAAAGGAGAAACCGATGAATTAGGTGGTGTTGCAGAAAATATTATTGTTGGTCAACCAGTAAACCTTGGTACAGGTGCAGTTCAACTTATTATGAAAAGAGGTAAAAATAAGAAAGGTAAGGGAAAATAGAATGGTAGATGTTGATAAACTTTTAAAAAATACAGTTAAAAAAGGAAAAGTAATCTTTGGGTTTAAACAAACAAAACAGTTATTAAATGATAAATCAGCACAATTGATCGTGCTTTCAAATAACTGTCCTTTCAAGGAAGAAATAAATAAGATAGCTAAAAAAAAGAAAACACCTGTTTTTAATTCCAAATCAAACTCTATTGATTTAGGTTATACATGTGGCAAAGCTTATGCTGTTTCAACCTTTGCAGTAGTTGATGACGGTGGCACAAATATTTTAAAACTTACTAAGGAAAAATAATAGGGTTTTGTAAAAAATGGTAGACATAATGATTTCCAAGGAAAAAATGCAGTACATAAATATGGCAAGTAAGGTCACTAGGACTACCATAATAGATTGTATCGAATATAATGATAAATTAACGTTTATTGTTGATAGAGGTCAAATTAGGGCTGCTATCGGAAAAGACGCAAGAAATCTTAAAAAACTTAGAAATCTTTTTAAAAAAAATATTAAGTTTGTAGAGTATGATAAAGATAAAAAAAGGTTTATAAGAAATCTCTGTAGACCCTATAATGTAAAAGATATTACTTTTGAGGGAAACGAAGAAGAACCTATCGCTAAAATTCAAGTTGATGCTAGTGATAAATCAAAAATCATTGGTAAAGGCGGAAAAAACGTTGAAATAATAAGAGCTCTTGCTCAAAGACATCATTCTATAAAAGATGTTCAGATAAAATAAAAGTTTTTCAAAACATAATATTTTTTAAACTATTCTTTTATTCTTGTGGTGGGGACCATCTTCTTGAGAATAAAAAATCATCCAGTACTTGATTTCAAAAAACAAAAAAAAATATCTTTTCAATACAACAACAAGAAAATAGAAGGCTACACTGGAGACACTATAGCATCTGCACTACATGCAAATAAAATAAAAACACTTTCAAAAAGTCTCAAACATAAAAACCCCCGAGGATTCTTCTGCGGCATTGGTAAATGCTCATCATGTCTTATGAGGGTAAACGATATACCCAATGTAAGAACATGTATAGCACCTTTAAAACAAGGTATAAAAGTGGAAATGCAAGATAAATTAGCAGATCTACCAAATGCAAAATTTACATGTGAAAAAATAAAGACATTAAATACTGATGTACTAGTTATAGGAGCAGGGCCTGCAGGGTTATGCGCAAGTATTAATGCTGCTAAACAAGGAGCAAAAGTTTTACTTGTTGATGAAAACAGTAAAGTTGGTGGGCAGCTAATAAAACAAACTCATAAATTTTTTGGATCAAAACAGGAAAGAGCAGGTACTAGAGGAATAAAAATAGCTGAAATCTTAGAAGAAGAAATAAAAAAATATCAGGAAAAAAATAGAATAAAATTAATGCTAAATTCTACAGTTATAGGTAATTACGAAGGAAAAAAACAAAAATATAAATTTGGAGTTTTAGAAAGAAAAAACTACCAAGGGCGAATGTATGAGGTTAACTGTAAAACAGCTATATTTGCCACGGGTGCCATGGAAAATATGCTTTTATTCCCGGGTAACGATTTACCTGGAGTCTATGGGGCAGGCGCAGTACAAACCCTCATGAACGTATATGGTGTGAAACCAGGCGAAAAAGTAATTATGATTGGAGCGGGAAACGTAGGTCTAATTGTATCCTATCAACTAGTTCAAGCAGGAATAAAAGTAGATAGAGTAATAGAAGCAGCACCAAATATTGGAGGATATCATGTTCATGCAGCAAAACTCAGAAGATGCGGTGTTCCAATATTAACCTCTCATACAATAAAAGAAGTTTTTGGAAAAGAAAATGTGAAAGGAGTAATAACAGTTAAACTTGATAAAAACTGGAATACAATAAAAGGATCTGAAGAAAAAATAAAATGCGATACAGTATGTCTTGCGGTAGGACTAACTCCATCTACCCGTCTTCTCTCCCAGTTAGATGTAAAAATGGATTATATAACAGAAGCAGGAGGATATATAGCTTTACATGATAGATTCATGCAAACATCAAAAAAAGGAATTTTTGTAGCAGGTGATTCATCAGGTATAGAAGAAGCATCTACTGCTATGATAGAGGGGATGATCTCAGGGGTTGCTTCTGCAAAAGAAGTGGGACATGATAAAGATAGTGCAAAATTACTAAAAAATTATACTAAAGAGTTGAAACTGCTTAGATCAGGACCATTTGGTGAAAAACCAAGGATTGCAAAAGATAAAATCATAAAACTTTGGGAGAAAAACAGATGAAAAACTATGAGAAAACAGGAATTCTTAAAAAAAATGATCTGAAAATACCCTCTAAAAAACAACTAAAAAAAGGCGTAGCAATAATCGAATGCATACAAAAAATACCTTGTAACCCATGTGTAGATATATGTCCTGTAAACGCAATTACAATGAAAGATATAAATTCGCCACCAGAGGTTAATTATGATAAATGTATTGGTTGTAAAAAATGTGTAGGAATATGTCCGGGTTTAGCTATTTTTGTAGTTAAAATATTAGATAAAAATAAAGCCTTTGTTACACTACCATATGAACAATTACCAATACCTGAAGAAAACGATATTGTAGATGGTCTTAATAGAGAAGGAAAAAAGATAGATAATGTAAAAGTAAAAAAAGTAATTAAAAAAGGTAAAACAATGATTATAACAGTTGAAACAGAAGAAAAATATGCTATGGATATTAGAAATATAAGGGTTAAGAATGAAAAAAAATAAGGCTATTGTCTGCAGATGTGAAGATTTAACAGAGGAAGACGTAGTTAAAGCCATTAAAGAAGGATATACAGATATTGAAGAATTGAGAAAAAAACTTAGAATAGGAATGGGGCCATGTCAGGGGCGGGTATGTATCCAGATTGTAAGAAAAATACTTCAGAAATATACAGGTAAAAAAATACCAGATATACCTCTTCCAACTTCAAGACCACCTACTGTTCCAATATCTCTAGGAACATTCTCATGTGATAAAAATGAAAAAAAAAGCTGATGTAATAATTATTGGCGGTGGAATCAACGGATGTTCACTAGCATATTATCTATCTAAAAAAAATATGGATGTAGTAGTATTTGAAAAAAACTATTTGACCTCTGGAGCTACTGGTAGCTGTGGTGCAGGTATACGTCAGCAGTGGTCAACAAAAGAAAATACAAAACTAGCGATAGACAGCGTAAAAATTTTTGAAAAACTATCTAAAGAACTAGGTATGGATATAGAGTTTCGTCAAGGAGGATACTTGGTAGCAATCCATGATAAAAAAGAAATGAAACAATCAGAAAAAAATGTTGAAATGCAAAGATCACTTGGTTTGAAAGTAGATATATTAAAACCAGAGGAAATTGTAGAAATAGTACCTATTTTAGATACAAAAGGGATGGATGCTATAGGAGCTACTTTTTGTCCTACAGATGGACATGCAAATCCATTTATTACAACATTTGCCTATGCAAAATCCGCAGAAAAAAAAGGAGCAGAAATAAACACTCACACAACTGTAACAGATATTATAATGAAAAACAATGAAATCAAAGGTGTAAAAATAAACAATAAACAAAAAATTAAAGCAAATACTGTAGTAAACGCTGCAGGTGTATGGTCAAAAGAAATAGCAAAAAAAATAGGAGTTAATCTACCAAATAATCCTTTAAGAAAAGAAATTATTGCTACAGAACGTCTTAAACCTATTTTTGAATGCATGGTTATATCTTTTAAAGATGGGATTTATTTTAGCCAACAAAGAGAGGGGCAAATTGTCGGTGGTGTTCCCCTTGAGAAAAAACCAGGGTTTAAAACACAGCCCACTTTTGATTTTATCAAACACATGAGCAGTACTCTTACTAGATATGCACCTATATTAAAACATGTGAAAATACTTCGTCACTGGACTGGTTTTTATGATGTAACACCTGATGCAAGACCAATACTAGGCGAAACACCAAAAATTAAAGGTTTTATTCAATGCAATGGGTTTTCTGGACATGGCTTTATGCTATCGCCAATGGTAACAAAGATTCTTACAGATTATATCGCTGATAATAAATCAAGTGATATATTAGAAAGCCTAAATCTTAATAGGTTTAAAGCAAAAAAAATTGATTTCGAAAAATCAGTTGTAGGATAAAAAATTAGTTTTTAATAGTAAGAGTAATAAACTGTTTTTTGTATCTGTTCCACAGAATGGATTATAAAAAAATAGGTTTCAAAGCAGGACTAGAGATACATCAGCAACTTAATACACATAAATTATTCTGTAACTGTCAATCAGAGATTACTGAAGATATTGATTATTCATTCAAGCGTTTCTTAAGACCTACCCAAAGCGAATTAGGAGATGTAGATAAAGCAGCAATAGCCGAAGCGAAAAAAAATAGGTTTTTTTTATATACCGCTAGTGACAAGTCAACTTGTCTAGTGGAAGCAGATGAAGAGCCACCGCATGAGGTAAATTCTGAAGCTGTAGATATATGTCTAAAGATGGCGATACTCTTTGATGCAAAAATTGTTGATGAGATACATTTTATGAGAAAAATAGTTATAGACGGAAGTAACACAGGCGGTTTTCAAAGAACAGGTCTTATTGCAATAGATGGAAAAACAAAAAATGTAGGGATACAAACAATCGCTCTTGAAGAAGATTCTGCAAGAAAATTAGAAGAAAAAGGAAAACTTGTAAACTATGGTCTAGATAGATTAGGTATACCACTTATTGAGATTGCAACAGATCCGGATATAAAAAACCCAGATCATGCTAGAGAAGTCGCTGAAAGAATAGGCATGTTACTTCGTGCTACAGGAAAAGTCAAAAAAGGCCTAGGGACAATAAGACAGGATCTTAATATTTCTATTAGTAAAGGAGCAAGAGTTGAAATAAAAGGTATACAATCACTTAGTTCTATATCTCGTGTAGCAGAATTAGAAGCAAAAAGACAAAGGGGTCTAGTACAAATTAAAGAGTTTTTAAACAAAAAAATATCAAAAAAGGATTTAGAAAAAATTAAGATAAAAGATTTAACTAATATTTTAAGAGATAGTAAATCTAATATAATAAAAAACCAACTTAAAAACAATGGAAAAGTTAAAGGAATCAGATTACCTGGTTTTAATAATCTACTAAAACAAGAAGAAACAAGACTTGGAAAAGAATTTGCTGCATATGCAAGAATTAGTACAGGTATAAAAGGAATAATTCATAGTGATGAACTACCAGGTTATGGTATAAAAGAATCTGAAATAGGAAAAATACATAAATTTTTAAAAACAAACAAAAACGATGCATTTGTAATTACTGTTGGAAAAGAAGAAATCATAAAAAACGCGTTACTGGCAGTGATTAGTAGAGCTAAGATTTGTCTTAAAGGAGTCCGAAACGAGGTTAGAAGGGCTCTACCTGATGATACCACTGAATACATGCGACCTATGCCAGGGGCTGCTAGAATGTATCCTGAGACCGATGTGGAACCTACAAGAGTAACAAAAGAACATTTAGAGAAAATAAAGAGAAACCTACCAGAAATGCCAGAAGAAAAACACAAGCGATTCATAAAAGAATACAAATTAAACAACGAACAAACAAAACAAATATTAAACAGTGGATATGAAGAAGAATTCGAAAAATTAGTAAAAATTTATCCTAAACAAAAAAATGTGATAATAAGAATTTTTCTAAATATCTTCTCTGAATTAGAAAGAGAAAACATCGACGTAAGTTACTTTGATATCAGCATTTTATCAGATATACTAAAAGAATTAAACAAAAAAAGCTTTTCAAAAGAAGCTATACCTGATATCTTAAGATATTCTGCAGAAAAAAAAGAAAAAAACCTCGAGGAGATACTTAAAAAATGTGATTTAGTATCAGCAGATGAAAAAGAGATACAAAAAATAGCTGAAAAAATAGTAAAAAAGAGAATTGATTTTATAAAAGAAAGAAAAATGGGCGCACTTGGACCACTTATGGGAGTAATAATGAAAGAATTACGTGGTAAAGCAGATGGAAAAACTATTAGTAAAATTCTAAAAAAAGAAATAGAAAAAGAAATATAAAAAAATATTTTCAAAAAAGAATATCACTTTTTGTTTTAATAATATTATCGTTTTTGATAATAATATATAATCAAAAAGTTTATATTTGGTTAAAATGTATATATAATTATGCAAGAAAGAGAATTCATCAAAAAACTAAAAGATCTAAACTTAGGCGTTATCACCCTTTCAGATACATCAAATATAACCAACAAAGACAAAAATTACGCTGCCCTTTATATGAAAAGACTCGATGACAGGGGAATAATAAGAAGAATTGAAAAAGGAAAATATGTATTAGCAGACACAGATATTTCAGTAATTTCCACAAACTTAGTTTATCCATCTTATATATCATTCCTATCAGGATTAGCTTATTATCATAAAACAACACAAATACCTATAATAAGTCAAATAGTAACAACAGTATCAAAAAGAAATATAAGTTATCAAAAAAACCAAATTCAATTTATAAAATTAAACAAAAAAAGAATGTTTGGATATAAAAAAGAGAAGTTAAAAAACGGTTATGCATTTATAGGAGAAATTGAAAAAATTATATTAGATAGTCTTTTTATTCCAGAATATTGTCCTCTTTCTGAAGTAAAAAATACATTAGATGAGGTGAAACTAGATACACTTTTATTATATGGATTAAAAATGGATTCTATAGTTACACTAAAAAGACTTGGATATATTCTAGAATTAAATGGAATAGACATATATAATGAACTAAAGAGATATATAAACAAAAGATATGACCTCTTGAATCCACTTTTACCTGAAAACGGGAAAAAAAATAAGAAATGGATGTTAAAAATAAATGAGGTTTTGCAATAATGCTATTAAAATCTGATTTAATCAAATACAAAGATATAACTGGTTTTAACCTAGGGCAAATTGAAAAAGATTATATCCAACATCTTTTCTTAATGAATCTTTATCAAAAATCAACAAAGAATTTAATTTTTAAAGGAGGGACAGCACTACAAAAAACCTATAGTCTAAACCGATTTAGTGAGGATCTAGATTTTACTTTAATAAAAAAAATAGATATTGAAAATATCTTACAAAAGGTTCTAAAAAACTTAAAAATATTTGGCTGTGAGGCATTACAAAAAAAAATTAAGGAAGATAAGATAAGTATTAATTATCAAATTAAAGCAAAAGGTCCATTGTATTCTGGACAAGACAAAAGTCAAACTTATATCAATATAGAGATAAGTAAAAGAGAAAAAATATTATTAGACACTGAGTTAAATAGTATTATCCCGATTTACAAAGATATATCGCCTTATCTATTAATTACAATGAATCCTTCTGAGATTATGTCAGAAAAGATACGTGCAATTTTAACACGAGATAAAGCAAGGGATATATATGATCTGTATTTTCTTATAAAAAAAGATTTTAAAACATCTAGAAAAATCATTAACAAAAAACTTTCATATTATAACAAAACTTTTGATGAAAAAAATTTTAAAGAAGCAATATTAAAAAAACAAAAAATTTGGAATAAAGAGTTGAAACAATTAACACGTTTTGTTCCAGAATCAGAGAAAGTAAAAAAAATAATTTTTTCTTTTGATTATTTGGAGGGTTAAGACACTCTTTTATAAAACAAAAACTTAAGATTCTTTATACCATCGCTAAAACTCTCGATTTTAACCTGACCTTTTCTTGCATAAAGAGCTGAAGGGATTTCTTTGGATTCTATTTCTTTATTTTTAAACATTTCAATTTTTATCTCTTCAGAAAAAGGCATACCATCATTAAAATCCTTTAAGGGTTGAATCTTTTTTAGAGCACTTTTTTTAAATATCCACATACCTGATTGAGAATCACGGATGCCTACTAAAAACAAAATTTTTAGAACTGTAGCAAGAATAAAGTTGCCAAAGTAATGCTTGACACTCATTGAGCCATGTTTTAGTTCAGAAAACCTGTTTGTAGTAATAAAATCAAGATCTTCATCTATTAGCATCTGAATATATTTATGTATCCTTTCGAAGGGATAAGTTGCATCTGCATCACCAGTAACTATAATATCACCAGAAGTTTTCGGAAGGCCTGTTTTATATGCTCTACCATATCCTTTTCTTTTTTCAACTATTATTTTTGCACCTTTCTTTTTAGCTATTTTCTGTGTGTTATCCTTGGAATCTCCATCTACTATTATTATTTCTAGTTGCCATCCCTTTTTCTTAAAATAATTTCTTTTAATTGAATCAATTGTTTTTCCGATACCTTCTTCTTCGTTTAGAGTAGGTAAAATGACACTAACTTTCGTAAATAATCACATCCAAGTATTCTATTTAGAGATATGACGTAATAAAATAATCTATATAAAAATTGTTCAAAAAAAAATTAAAAAAAAGAGTTTATGAGGGAAAAAATCCCTCTAATTTTTGGTTTATTTGTTTCTGCGTCTTCTCAAGAGTATGAATGCCACACCGATTGCGACAATCAAGGTTATTAGTTCGAAACCAGGTGTACCTGATTCAACTGTTATGCTTAGTGTGCCTGTCTTATATATTTTACTATCTTCGTATGTTGCAGTCACAGTATAGGTTCCTTTTTTGTTTGGTGCTGTTAGAGTTGCTTTACCGTTATCATCTGTAGTGACCGTTTCACCTTCAAACGTTACATTTGCTCCAGCAAGAGCTGCTCCCTTGGCAAGAACTGTAACTGTGAATTTTTCACCTGTTTTTGGATTTGACGCTGGGCCACTTATCTTTATCTTGTATACATTTATTACTGTAACTGTCGCACTTGTGCTTGGGTATCCATCTTTTTCTACTGTTATTGTATATTGCTGTGATTCGATACCTGGATCACCTGCTTTAAAGCTTACCACACCATCTTCAGTTTGTTTTGTTGTTCCATCAAAGGTTACATCTGCATCATCAACTAGTACATCATCATCTTTGACTGTTACTGTAAATGATTCATCTTCATATACTGTTGTAGGTGAAACCGTTACATCTAATGTCTGACGGGTTACAGTCAAGTAATCTGAAGTTCTCACCCAGTCACCACTTGTATAGGCACCACCAGTTGTCCACTCTAGATCTTGTACAATTGTGACATTTGCTTTTCCACTTGATAATGGTTCAACATCAAACTCTGCCTGTCCATTCTCATCAGTTTGAATTGGATCAGGTGTCTCTATACAGTTTACAAGTGCCCAGAGTGTGATATTTATTCCAACAACAGGATCTCCTTCAAAGTCTTTTGCTGTAACAAGTACAGTTGCTGAATCTAGTTCTGTTGATATTACTGCAGGTACTAAGGTGAAATCTGGGAAGTCTATAGTAAATATTCCACTAGTCCTGTTTCCACCTTCATTATTTGCATATGTATCTACAAAGGTACAGTTTATTGATCCTTTCAGATCCCCTACTTCGTCTATCTCAAATTCTCCTTTTCCATCCTCGTCTAATTCAACAGGATTATCACTACTGTCTATAACAGTATCAGTAGCATCATCAAGGTTGAGATACACGTCTGTTCCATCTTCAATAGGGTTACCAAGAGCATCTAATACAGTTATTTCCACAGTCAGATTCTTTGTGGATATACCAGCAACAGCAGCTGATGGAGAAAATGTCACAGTAGCATATTCTACAGGTATTGAAACATTTCCATCATGCTCATTTAATCCAGTGTTATTTACTGCTTCAATAAGTAAGGTTCCCTTCCAATATGGGAAGTTATCACCGGTTGTATCAAGTACCCATTTGTCTTGAGCAGATTTTTGCTCAAAGGTTAGAGTTTGTAATGGATCATCTTTTGTATGGTCATCATCTATCAAGTAACCTGTTACAGTTGGGCTTCCACCGGAACTTCCTTCAAGTATATTTCCATCTGGATCTTTAATCTGAAGTTCCAAGGTCTGATCATCAATACCAACTGTTAAAGTTTGATTTGCTGCTCCTTCTGGATCTATAATTGTAACACCTATATCATGAACTGGCTCAAGTTCTACTACATCATACATCCAATAACCACCTGATTCTGCGGCACATACTAAGTATCCAACATCATGAATAGCATCATCTGATGGGTTGAATTCATATATCCCATCTGATCCATCTAAATCATCAGTGCTACTATCATTTACTAATGCTTGTGATGCACTAATCAATGAATTTCCTTTTGACCATTCGTTGTCATAGAGCGATACATAAACATTAGCTGTTTCTATTGGGTATCCACCACCAGATTTTACTTCAACAGTAATCTTCTCTGACTCAGTGACAGAAATATATAGATTGTCACCAACAGATGTGGTCACACTACCAGTTAAACCATCAATTGAGTAGTCTGCTGTATCTGTATCTGAACCATTTGTAGCAGTAAGAGTTAAGGTTCCACCTATTTTTGGTTCAAGTTTTACCTGATACCAACCATTTCCTTTGGACATTAAATAATCATTTCCAGCTGCTGTATCGTCTTGCTCTATTGTGAAATCTAGTCCACAACCACTGACTTCTAATGTAGCATTTACACGTTCTGAACTATCTGAACCATAGAAGTCAATATAGAAACTTTGTGATTCATTAAGATAACAGTTGCCATCAGCATTAACGTTTACAGCACTAGGCATTGTTCCTCGCACTATCATATTTAGATTACCAGGTGAGTCAACGTCAAAGGTTGTTTGACCCATCCAGTTTGGTAGTAGGTTTTCGTTGCCATATGTATCACTATAATATGAATCCTGACCTTCAAGATGTGTACCATTGCCAGGATACTGTACAATCACTGTTGCAGTTCCGGTTTCATTGAAATGATAGTTAAATTCATAATATGCACGTTTGTCGGTTCTTCTGGTCATAGTAACTGAGCCACCACCAAATTCACTGACTGTTACAATGTCTTCATCATCAAATGCAGTAGTTGTACTTTCGTTCCAAGCTTTCAAACCAGTTATATGGAAATTTTCGGCGGTTAAAGAATCATATACTGCTTGGTTGTGTGTCTCGTTATCAACTGAAATATTTATAGTTTGATCAAAACCAGAAATAACTTCATCTGAATTTCGGAAATCGACATCAACACTATCATATGTTGCTACATCAAATTCTAAGTAAGGTATGAAGTTTGCTGGCAACTCAGCTGCTTTATCTGGTTCAGCTTGAGACATACGATAAGATGCGCCATTGGTTTCCATAGTGCCAATATACCATGTTCCTGCGTTATAATCATCAGTATCTAGATCATTATAGATATAGTAACCAGTGTAGGTATCTTTGTTACTATTTGTAACTAATGTATAATCTCCATTGGTTGGATAATACATAGCCATCTCATAACCAGATACATAATCATTATCAGAAGTAATCAAGTTACCATTACCATCATAAACACCAACAGTAAAATCTACTGAATCATCTGTACCCCAAACAAGATCACCTGGCCCATCACCATACCAACTTACATTAAGCATGCATGGTAAAGATACATTTGAATAAACAGTAGTACTTCCATGTTGAGTTACATTAACCCAGTAAAAGGTTTCATAATTATCTCCATCATAATAACCAGTTCCAGATGCTCCATTTGAAACAGGGTAAGAATGACTTCCACCTTTACCTGTATCTCCCCAGTCAGAGATCTCAGTTCCATCAGGTAGATATAATGCATAATCAAAAGTTACTCCTGCATCATCAAAATCAGCACTAACTTCCCACTCTCCATCATCATAATCTGCTCCTGTATAATTGCGAACAGTTACACCAAACTGGTTAGTTATACCGTATGATTTATTGAATGATAAATATTCGATTTCATCTGAACCTTCATAAAAGGTTACGTCAAAAATGTTACCAATAGTCAACGTTTCATTATCACTGACTTGTGTGGATGGCCCCATTGAAGATTCGGTTGTTGTGTTAAATAATCTAATATTCCAGTCACCTATAGGATTAGTTCCTAACAAATCCCACCAGGGTACATGAAAATCTATTGTTATATCACCATAATAATCAGCAGATGCTTCTTCCAGTTTAATCCAAGCTGATCCATTCCAAACACCAAGTGCGTAGTCCTCATTATATGTTAGAGAGTTATCATTAATTTTATAAGTTATAACTTCTCCACAGGTTAATTCAAGACCAAGTGTCGATCCAGGATTTGTTACTTCTCCATCAGAAACAGCACTAACGTTTTCTACTAATTTAAAATCGGTTACCTCATTTAAGACAATCATAGTAGACATTACCATAGCAATAGCTACTATAGTTGCCAATATTTTACTTCCTTTCATATCTTTTTTCCTCCAATTTATATTATATCCTCTCTTCTAAATATTATGTTTATATCTTATAGGCCCACCTAAACACGGCATCGATTTACACCGCAAATCGATCAGAAAGTCCATAACTATATCTAGTAGATTTATGAACTTTCAGGCATCCGTGTCCTCACCGGACCCTCTTTTCACCGTAAATAATTACCTTCTTTATAAAAGTTGCGTTTTTCATTGTATTCTTTACAGATGTAGAGATTATAGCATCTGAATATCCACCTGCATAAATTAGGTAAAAAATGAGTGATTTTAGAGTAGATTTAACTTAGCACTCACTATCTATCCTGAGGAGTATCAACTTCATCCACGAGTTTCATACCTGCAGAAACCCCATCAATAGAATGAACCACAGCGCCACATTCTGAAATCTGAGTTTTAACTTTTTCATAATCAATACTTGTTCCTTCGATAGTTATCTTAACACTATCAGTTTCTGCATCAACTTCTTCTAAGGATATATTAACACCAGATACACCCTCTAAAGAACTAATTTTTTCTGCTAGAATTAAAATCGAAGGGGAATGAGGTTTTAATACATCCAATATTATTCTTTTAATCTTAGTCAATTATTCAACTCCCAAATAGCTAATTTCAATATTGATTAATAAAATTTTTTGTTTTCTAATAGTTTTTTAAATTTTTCTAGATTTCCATCTAAATCGGCATTTAATAAGCCTATAGCATTGCGTATTTTCTCCTGGGAATTACTTTTATAGAGTATCTTTACCTTCTTTAGAAACAAAGTTTTATTACAGGAAAAGCATTTTGTTTGCTTTACTGATAAACTTACTACTTTTGGTTTTTTACAATTTGGGCAAACAATTATTCCAAATTTCTTTTCTTTTTTCATAACTCATCTTCAAAATAACCTTAACAAATAAATATACCTTTCGATATTGCCCTTTTGAATCTATCCCCGCCTTAGCTCAGTCTGGCTGGAGCGGCCGGCTGTAGACCCTATGGCCGTTACCGGCAGGTCCCCGGTTCAAATCCGGGAGGCGGGATTTTTTTAAAAAAGTAGGTTTTATCAAACATTATTTTATTTTGAAAGTATTAGAATGAAAAAAATTGAATCAAAAGCAGTCAAAGTACATATCAAAGATACTGAGAAAATTAGAAAAGAACTAAGAGAAAAAAATATATTGAATACAAATTTGAAAATTTTTAGAGAAAAAGAATATGCTTTTCTACCAGTTAAAAACGAAATTAAACTCTCATCAAAAAATCTTAAGTTAACTAAGGCCTATTTTTGTAGAAATGAGAGTAAATCAGATTCTTATAAAGAATTAGTCAAGATTCCAGATAAGTTTAAAAAATATTTACCTTCGTCTTTTGATATTGTAGGCGATATTTTAGTTGTTAAAATTAATGATGAGCTTTTTGATTATAAGAAAAATATTGGAAAAGCTATTCTAAATTCTCATAAAAACGTTAATTCAGTGTACATGGTTGAATCTGTCTCAGGAGAATATAGAACCAGAAATTTAGAGTTAATTGCAGGAAAACCTAAGACTAGAACAGTTTATAAAGAGTTTGGAATGAATTTATTGGTTGATATAAAAAAAGTTTATTTTTCCCCAAGATTAGCTAACGAAAGAAAACGAGTTGCAGATACAGTTCAAAATAAAGAGACAGTTTTAGATATGTTTACAGGTGTTGCACCTTTTCCTATCATGATTGCTAAATATTCAAATCCTGAGATTATCTATGGTATTGACAAGAACAAATCAGCTATAGAATTAGCGAATAAAAATGTTAGATTGAATAATGTATATGATAAGGTAAAATTAATCTGCGGGGACTCAAGAAACATTAAAGACCTTATTAAACAGGAAAAAATATTAGAAATTGATAGGATTATAATGAATCTTCCTTTTTCATCGTTCAATTTTTTTGGATATGCTCTTGATCTAGTTAAAAATATGACTACTATTCACTATTACGATATATTATCAGAGGGAAAAAACGATGAGAGGATTAATGACCTTAAAAAAATAGCTGAAAGTAAGGATATTGATTTGTTAGATTTAAAAGTAAACAAGATTAAGTCTTATTCACCAAGAGAGTTTTATATAGGAATTGATATTACCGCTAAAAAGAAATTAAATGCCGATGTAGCTTAGACCGGTAGAGCGGCTGACTTGTAATCAGCAGGCCGGGGGTTCAAATCCCTCCATCGGCTTATCTTTTCTTGTTTTTCCTTTTTAGTAGAATTGTTGTAACAAGTAATGATGCTACAAAAAGAATTATTATATCAAAACCAGGTGATTCATCAGATGGTTTATTGATAATTTCTATAATTGTAGCAGTAGTATTTGTTAATCTTCCGTCATTAACAGTAAGTGTAATTATATATTTACCAGTAGAATTAAAAACATAGTTAATATTTTCAGTATTAAATGTATTATTTTCTGCTTGTATGAACCAAGTATAATCTAAATCATCACCATCTGGATCAAGACTTCCTGAACCATCAAAAGTTACTGACTCATCAACATATCCTGTTTTTGATGAAGATATTACTGCGGTTGGTGGAAGATTTGTAGTTGGACCTACTGCAATAGTTGTAATATCTGTAGCACTACTACCATTATCATCAATTATTGTTAGTGTTACCTCATATGACCCTTCTCTTTCATAGGTATGAGTTGGATTTTTTTGAAGTATTTCGCTTGTACCATCTCCAAAGTTCCATCTATAAAAATCAATAGTTCCGTCAGGATCAGTACAGGCTGATGCATCAAATTGCACTGGTTCATCTGCTTCACCTTCATATGGCCCACCTGCATCTGCTACTGGCGGATCGTTATCAGGAGGAGTATTTGTTGTAAAAAATAAAAACGGATCTGATTGATTTGTTAATATTCCATCATCTGCTATTACATACCATGCAAATGTAGTATCAAATCCAAGTGTAAACCTACATTCAACGTTACTATCTGATTGCACATGTTTTACTGGATTTAGTGACTGACTACTAATCAAGGTATCAGTATCAGCTCTATAAAAATATACAGTTAATTCTTCACTATCATCATCTTCGACATGTATTTTTAATGTTATATCTAAAGATACATCAGTTTCTGTATCTTCTGGACTTGGATTTGAGGGTCTTTTAGGGGGTTTTAAAAAGTAACCTAATGGAAATACATCATATACACCATTTTTAGAGTAGGGTCTATCACCTATACCATCAGGATTACCGTCTGGTTCTACATCAATATTATTGTAGTCACTCCAATAATTACCCTTATTATTTTGATACCAATCGTTTTCTCCATATTCTTTTGCTGATACAGAATTATTTTTGAAACGATTTAGAGTTATTGTGTTACCTATAGACCCCGCTCCAGAATAAATTCCTGAGGCAGTAGAATCAATAAAAGAGTTATTATTGATTAAATTATTATTCCCTTGGAGAGTTATTCCTCTTTTATTATTTCTGAAGATGTTATTTTTGATTGTCCCATGCGAACAACTTAGATACAACCCGTCACCTGGATTTTCTTTGAAGTTATTATTATTTATATCTGCATTAATACTACCAGATATAAAAATACCATAAAAATCACTATTTTGAATAGTATTATTTGTGATATTGACATTATCGCAGTCTTCTATTCTCATTCCAGATCTTTGAGAATTATCTATCAGATTTCCATAAAGTCTATTATTTTCCGATGTTGAATCAACTAGTATACCATAATCAGTAGAATTTCTAATATCATTATTTGCTATATCGTTTGTATTTGATGAGTCTATCCAAATGCCAGTTTTGGTGTTATTGATTTTATTTCCGCTTACCAAGTTATCACTAGATTTTGGATCAATATATATACCAAAAGTATTGGAATTATTTATGTTATTTCTGTTTATCTGGTTATTAGATGATTTTAAAGCTATTAATGCCCCTATTGGAGAAGTCATATCTTCTCCAGAATCTCTAACTGTTATTCCTTCTATAGCCACCTCATCAGCTGTAATCTCAATTAAATACCTATTATCATAAATAGAATCAATAATAGTTTCTTTTTCATCAACTCCACCCCAGATTTTTACTTTTTTATCTATCTCCAAATTTTCTTCATATAATCCGCCGAAAATATATATTGTATCTCCATCATTTGCAACATCTATAGCTTCTTGGATAGTATTGTAGGGTCTATTAGCCGATCCATTACTATCACCAACATAATCATATTTAACATATATCTCAGTATTTGAAGCTTGTACTTTCGGAGTGAAACAACAGAAAGCCATACCAACAAATAATAATGCTAGGAGAATAACCTCGAATTTCAAATTCATCTTCCCATCACCTTCAACAAAGACAAATAAGCAAATAGGATATATATTTTTCTCAAAACAAATATTTTCCAAAGATTTACATCAATTTTTTAAATACGTAACCTTATTTTGTTATTCATGAAAGTCTGTATTGGTGGAACATTTGATCTTATACATAAAGGTCACAAATTATTGATAGAGAAAGCATTTAACATAGCCGGAAAAAAAGGTTATGTTTTTATAGGTTTATCTGAAGGAAAGCTTTTAGATGAAAAAAAAGATATAAAAAGCTGGAACATACGTAAAGAAAATCTAATAAACCATATCAAAAAAGAGGGATATAAATCAGATTTTACAATAAAACGTTTATCTGATATATATGGCCCTACAATAAAAGAGGATTTTGATGTCATCGTTGTTTCAAAAGAAACAAAGAGTAATGCCAAAAAAATAAATAAAAAAAGAATTTTGAGAAATAAAAAACCAATGAAGATAGTGGTTATACCATATATATGTGCTGAAGATGGAAAACCAATTAGTTCCACTAGAATTAAAGAAGGTAAAATCGATTTAGAAGGTAATTTATCAGAGGGCAAATAAATTTATATACCTGATATCTTTTTTGCAGCTTCAAAGGTGATCGAATTGTCATATGTTATATTTGAAGTGAAATCCGAAGATGCCGGTAAAATAAACAAGTTAATAAAAGATGATCTAGTAAGTAGACAAAGCATTCTTAACCGAGATTCCAGCTCACTTAATATCAAAGGTGATTTTTCTTATCTAAAAATTGAAGGAAGCAAGGACGGCATTAAAAGAGCAGAGGAACTCGCTAAAGAATATAACTTTAAAAAATTGGATTCGAAAAAAGCAGAGGATATAAACAAAAAAATTGAGGAACAAGAAGATTCTGCGGCATCTGGTATGGGAATGATATTTGATTAAATATCCCAGAACTCAAAAATATTTTTTTTAATCTCTTCTTTTAACTTTTTTATATCTGATTTTGACGAAACATTATCTTTAATATCAATTTTTTCATCTGTTAATTGCGCAACTTGCGATATAAAACATTTTCCTATCCAATCCAGGTTGTAACCACCTTCTATTGTGCATACTATCTTTGGTTGAATCTCTTGGTATTTTTTTGTTATTTTTCCATAAAAATCAGCTGTATATCTAAGTCCACCTAATGGATCAGAATGATGTGAATCAAAACCAGTAGACATAATTATTAGGTCTGGTTTGAATTGTTCTGCTATTGGTAAAAATATTTCGTCTAGTATCTGATTTGCTGCTTTGTTACCATAAGAATAGGATAATGGTGCGTTTATATTGTATCCTTTTCCTTTATCTTTTCCAATCTCTGAAATATCACCTGTACCTGGAAAATGTGGTGATAAATGAATCGATTGATATAATACATCATTTCTATCATAAAAACTATCTTGAGTGCCGTTGCCATGATGAACATCAGGATCAATTACAAGTACTTTTTTCCCTTTTTTTGTAATTTCATTTGCCGCTATTGCTGTGTTATTAAAAAGACAGAAACCCATGGATCGTTCAGGTGTAGCATGGTGACCGGGTGGACGAACCATACAAAATGCGTTTTCTATTTTTCCTTTCATTACATTCTGACATGCAGTTAAAACACTACCTGCAGCCAGTCTTGCTGTTTCAAAATCATTTTTGTTGACATATGTATCTAGATCTATCCATGATTCATCTTTCATACTTCTTTCTTTTACTTCTTTTATCATTCTTTTTGAATGTAATTCATAAAGCTTTTTTTCAGGTAAAATTTCCTCTGGCTCAATGATATCTAATTTTTCATAAAAAGGCGCTTTTTTAAGTTCGCTCATCATTATAGTTGTTCTACTGTTGTTTTCTGGATGTCTTATGTTATTATGAAGGTCAAATTTTTTGGAGTATATTATCTGAGTTACCATAGATATCAGAAATAGATAATAAATGGCAAATATAAGTTTATTTCTAAGGATTTAAGTAATCAAAGACTATTTATGTCTAAGATTTTAGGGGAGCTAAAGTTATGAACGAAATGTTACTAGGGATTTCACCAGAATATCTTTATTTTCATAAAACTGAACCAAAGAATGTGTCTGATTTTCATAGACCATATTTTTTGGTTTTTACAAACGAAAACAGTGTTAAATATGCTAGATCAAAACTATATGAAAAATGGAAGAAAAACAAATCAGAAGATAATATTTTTTCAAAAATAGATGACATAGGAGAAATTGAGAGTTACAGAAGTTTTTGTAATTTTGAGAAAACTAGAAAGGTATTTCGTGTTTATACTAAAAAATCTTATTTTGTACCTGAAATAAGTGATCATCTTTTCTTTAATTACGGTCTTTATACAGCCGAGCATGATATACCATATCATCAAAGAGCTCTTATTGATCTATCTGTGGACAAGGATATGTGGGTCTATGACACAAAAGGCCAAAAAAAGAGTTTGAATGTTCTTGTGTATGATATTGAAACCACAAAATACTCAGAAGGAGAAGATAATGTTCCAGTTGACATGATTGGTTATTCAAATTTTGAGGTTTGTTTTGAATCATCAAAAAATCTATCTGAAGAAGAATTTAGTTTTGATATACTTGATTGCCCTGAAACATGGAAAGGAATTGAGATAAAACAGGTTGATTCAACTAATTTAAATGACGAAATCGATAATCTTTTTAGTTTTTGTAAAACACTTATGAAAGCAGATATTATTTCAGGGCACAATATTATTGGTTTTGATAATTCCCAGATTTATAATCGGATTAAATGGATTTTAAAAGAATACAAAGAAAGTGTTTCAAAAGAAAAAAAAGATGTTTTTTGGAAGTTTATTAACAAATTTAGTAGAGAAGACAAATCTTTTCATTTTGGTGTAAGAAATAAAGTTACCCAGTTTTATCCCTCTAACCTTGATACCTATCTGGGTGTTAGAAAATTTTATTCTTTTCTAAATGAATTTAGTTTGAAAGCTGTTGCTCCTTTTTTAGGAATAGATATAAACGATCGTATAGTTTTAAAACCTTCCCAGATAAAAATAGATGATAGAACCCGCAAGTATAATCTTCAGGATGTACAAGAACAGCTTGGCGTTACTCTAAACCTTATTCAGCAGGTACTACCTCTTTCTTTTACAACAGGAATGCCTTTTGATATGCTACTTTCTTCTGGTGCAGTAAACATGTGGGATCATATGTCACTTGTGAGAGGATATTATCAAAAAAAGATAATGCCTCCAATATGTAGGGTTATGTCTACTGCAAAAACTCTTGTCAAATATTTCAAGGGATGTAATACCAAAGAAGAAATTGTAAAAACTGCAAAAAATAGAAAAGAACAGTTGGCAAATGATTTTGTTAGGGTTATAAAATATGGAGATGAAATGCCTGATTGGGTAAAAGATCCTTATATTATCTATAACGACAAAGCAAAAGACGAGGATGAAAGACTAGGTTATCATTTTCCCGGTGGAATGACTATAAAACCTGATAAAGATTCAAACTCTCATTTTATACCATGGTGGTATGTTGTTGTCGCTGATGTAGGAGCTATGTATCCAACAATTCTAAAAGCGATGAATATAGGTGCAGATACTGTAAGATACGCAAAATCCAATGAAACACCTGATGATTGGATATGGTTGAAAAGAATACCAAAGGAATTTTTCGAAAAAAACGATGTTAAATATAGAAAGATCACAGAAGATGATACATATGCAGATAAAGGTTATATGATAGGTGTTAAAATTGATAATAAACCAGGTGTTGTTAATTCCTCGATGACTGGTATTATGAATATGATCTGTAAAATTAAAAAAGAGTTAAAGGAGGTTGAAAAAACTGGTAAAAAAGAGGAAATTCAACGTTTTAAAATGATGTATCAAAGTATCAAAGGTGCTCGAAACGCAGGATCACATGGGATTCTAAGCGCTCCAACTGTTTCTGGTAGACAATTCAATTTATGGGGCGCAGCAACTATTACTACAAAAGGACAGGTAATACTAGCTGATACCTTAGATTATCTGGAGAAAAAGGGAATTCGTGTAGTTTATGGCGATACCGATGGTCTTTATTTAGGATGTTCAAAATCAATGAATAGTATACCTGATTTTGCTAAAAAACTAGATATAAAAATGGATGAAACAAATAAAGAATGGATAACAAAACCAGATATTGCTTTTTCTGCAATTGAAGAATGCAACAATAAATGGAGAAAAGAACTAGATTACCCTGAGTTTGAACTTGAACCAGAAGAACATGATGCCATGATTTTTGTGAAACATAAAAATTATCTTATTTTTGATTCTAAAAACGATAAAATCGATATGATAACTAAAGGTAATAATTTTAAAGGATCTGATAAAGCAAACATCGCACGTATTGTTTTAAAAGATATTATGATGGAAGTTTTAAAAGAAATACCTGTTTGGTCTGATGAGGAAGAGGCCCGTAAAAAAGTTAGAAATCTTATAGGTGATAAAACAAGAGATATTGTCGCAAAGCTTGATCTATCTAAAGTTGATATTGATGATTTAACCTTGGTTCAATCTGTTCAACCTGCAAAAAGATACAAGCCAAACCAGGATGGTTCTATGTCTACTTTTGGTAAAAGAGCTGCTGCCCTTGAAAAAGTTCTTGGTGAACCTATTAGAAGCAGAGCTAAATTTAGATTTGTTGTCACTAAAAAGCCTTTACCAGGTATATCTAATCCGTCTAAGAGTGGTGTAAAACCTATTGATTATATGTATCCTGTTGATCTTTTAATGGATAAAAACCAGATTGATTTAGATTGGTATAAAGAGATGATACAGAACTATATCAAAGGAGCCTTTGGCTTATCTGATATTGCAGTAACAGAGCAGACAGGACTTGATTCTTGGATGTAGTTGCTATTATTATTAAAATTTATTCGAAAGAAATATATATTAGTTTCTGTTCCAATAATTAACTTATGTTAACAAATGCATTTTAGGGAGGCGAAATATGACAAAAATAAATAGAAAAAAAAACAAATTTTACTTTATATGTACAATTTTATCTATAGGGGCTTTAATATCACCTACTATAGTTTCAGCTAGCAACAATAATACACTTTATGATAGCATTATACTTAGCCAGGATTTTTCAGAACCAACTTATAATAAAATCGGGAATTATGTAGAAGTCGATGTTGAAGAGGCAAATTCAAGGATGTTTCTACAGGGCTCACCAGATCTTCCAGTTTTTAGAAAAACCTATGAATTAAACTGGAACGTGAGTATATCAAGTATTAATTTTTCACATTCAGAAATAAAAACTATGAATCTTGGAAAAACTAAGATTAGAACAGTATCGATCTATGAAAGTATGATTTCAGGGTTTTCAATTAATAGAGACGCAAATGCTTTAGTTAATACAGACGAAAATGATCTTTATCCAGATAGTTGGTATACAATTGAAAAATCATCAGGCTTAAACACAGATGGAAAACATATTGTGTTTTTAACAATTAATATATATCCTGCCAGATACAACGAAAATGAGAATGTATTAGAGTTTATTACTAATGCCACCGTTGAAATAAAATACGAAGATTCACTGGAAGATTTTTTTGATCCGGATATTTACGATTTGGTAGTTATTACTCCAACTTCTTTTCAACATAATCTTACAAAACTTGTTGCACATAAAGAAAAATATAACGTTAAAACAAATATAACAACTCTAGAAAAGATATATGATAATTTTCCTGGTCGTGACAATGCAGAACAGATAAAATATTTTGTAAAATATGCAGTAGAAGAATGGGGAGTCAAATATGTTTTACTAATAGGCGAAATAAGGATGACTCCTATACGTCAAACTGATGCTTATCCCTGGGATGGGACTCATGGAGAAGGATTACTTACAGATCTATATTATGCAGATATCTATGATGCTGAATACAATTTTTCCAGTTGGGATACTAACAAAAATATGATATTTGGCCAGATTAAATTTAATTATTCACATCATGGAATGGATGCAAATATAATAGATAAGGTGGATTTATATCCTGATGTACATGTTGGTCGTCTTGCCTGTAGAAACGAAGATGAAGTTGATCTACTTGTTGACAAAATAATCAATTATGAAACTCAATCCTATGGAGAAGATTGGTTTGAAAGAATTATTTTAGCAGGCGGAGATACCTTTCCTCCATCTAAAGGATCTGTTCCTTTCGTCTATGAAGGAGAAATAACAAATAATCAGGTAGCAGAAGAACTCCCTGATTTTGACCATATTAAACTCTGGGCGTCCAAACATACCCTTAACGCTTTTACATTCAATAGAAAGATAAATGAGGGAGCAGGTTTTGTAACCTATGCTGGGCATGGTTTTGAACATGGATGGGCCACTTACAGACCAAATCACTTGAGAAAGAGCATGGGACTTTTTAGCCCTGCTTACTTAAGCCCCCTTATACAGTTTTTACATAACAAAGATAAACTACCGATAATATTTTTTGATGCATGTTTAACTGCAAAACTTGATTTTAATCTTCAAAATTTAGTAAGTTATTATAAGTTACCTAGAACACTAGCGAAATTGATTGGAGTCGAAATAAACAAAAACAACCATCTACCTTGCCTTGCTTGGTGTTTTATGATAGAAAAAGATGGGGGTGCAATTGGAACTATCGGTGCAACTAGACCTGCGTATTCATTTGTAGATAAAGACGGCGTCCATGCTGGAGCAGGATATCTAGATTGGATGTTTTTCAAAGGTTACGAAAGAGGAAAAACACTTGGTGAGATGTTTACAAATGCTCAAATATCCTATATAAACTATAGATTCAAAGATTTCTTTACTATCGAAGAATACATTTTGTTAGGTGACCCTAGTCTTATGGTTGGAGGATATCCTCCAGAATAATTTTTTAAGATAGTCTACAGAAGAAAAAATCAGAGAAAACTATTTAATTGGGTAATTTATTAAAAAATGGGGGACTAAGGTTTATGTAGGGGAGGTATAACTGTACCTGCTTTCCGCTTAGAGGCGCATTCCTCCTATCAATGCATCCCGTCCCCCACTTCTACTAAATTTTTTTGATCCTTTAGACTGAATTTTTCAAAAATAAAATTGGAAATTAGGATATAAGCAAAAGAGTCTAGAGATTAGACTCATCTGCTTTTTTGTATTTGTTTATTATTTATCCAAATAATGCGCCAAGTCCTTCAGCTGCATCTTCTTCGGATACTTCTTCCTCTTCTTTCTTCTTTTCTTCTTTCTTTTCCTCTTTCTTTTCAGAGGTTTTTTCTCCGCCTGATGCGGCAGCAGCAGGTGCTGCAGCTGGAACAGAAGCAGTCTTAATTGCTTCTTCGATATTAACTCCATCAAGTGAAGCAGTAAGAGCTTTTATTCTTCCCTCATCTGCTTTTACACCAGCAGCAGTTAATACTTTTTTGACATTTTCTTCTGTGATTTTTTTTCCAGCGGAGTGGAGAAGCATCGCGCTATATACGTATTCCATTTCTTTTTTCCTCCTTTAAATCTTTTTTTATGATGTTTTGTTTTTTAATGCAAGCATTTGAGCGTTTGCTTTTGAGATTAAATGTTTGATTGTTTCATTATTAACAATACCCTGTTCAATAGCAAGAGCAAAAGCATTAAAATGTGCTTTTGTAATCAAAGGTCTAATAGTAAGTTTATTAAACCATCCAGTTTCAACTGCTAGGTTGAAAGCATTGCTACTTGCTTGCTTCATTTTACCTAAGAATTCATCTATGTCTATGTCTAAAACATCTGGTTTTAATATGTTTCCTTCTTCATAGACACCATATAGTTCCATACCAATTTCTATTGGGTAAATCTCAAGTCTTGTAAGCATCTTTGCTACATCTGTTGGAATTTTTTCATCTTTTGGAACAATGACTTTATCTTTTTTTATTACTACCTTACCGCCTTCTATTGCAGCAGGTATTCCTACTTTTTGTAGTTCTCCTACGATAGGCCCTGGTTTAAAGGGAGTATCCCCTGATTTGACTTCGATATCATGTGTAGCTATTTCCCCTCCTTTGGCAGGAGCCATTGTTCTTGTTGCTTTTAGTTTACCAAATAATTTAAAAGGGTTCATATCTGTTGAAATAATTGCTGTTTGTCCTTTTATTAGTTCTTCAAGGGCATCAATATCTTTAACTTTTTTTCCAGCTTCTTTAAGAGCCCTTTTTATAAGATTATTTTTTGCAGATCTTATCTCAGCTGTTCCATGTAGATTACTTCTCATTTGTTGTAATTGGGGTGCTGGAATTCCACCTATATTTACCATTCCAATTACTTTGTTTTTTGTAAGTATATCTGTTAGTGTTTTTACTTCGCCATATTTCCATTCTGCTACATGTGCCATTATTTTATAATCCCCCTCATGTTAATTTTTTAGATGGACCCATTGTAGTTTTTACATATACTGAATCTATGTTCAATTTTCCTCGTTCAAGTGATGCTTCGACCCTTTTCATTATTGTTTCTATGTTTTCTTTTATCTCTTTTTTATCCATATCTAAAGACCCAGCAATAGTATGAAACGTCTTATTTGCTTTTGATCTAACTTGAACAGTTTTTCTTAGTTTATTTACCATGTTTGATATGTCAGCACCTGGAGGTACTGGTTTAGGCATTTTTCCTCTTGGACCTAGTATTGTACCTAGACTTTTACCAATAGTAGGCATCAAAGGTGCTTCTGCAACAAAGAAATCATGCTCATCTGCTATTTTTTTGAATTTCTTTTTATTACTTGATAAATCCTCTATTTCCTCTGGTTTTATCAGTAAATCTACATGTTTTTTTGATTTAACAGCAAGTTCTCCACTTGCAAAAAGAGCGATCTTTGCTTTTTTCCCTCTCCCATGCGGTAGCATTATCTCTTCGTCTACCCGGTTTTTTGGAACATTAAGATCAATATTTTTTAGATTAAAAACTAAATCAATTGTTTCCTTGAATTTACGATTATTTTTTTTAGATTCTTCAAGTATTTTTTCAACTAATTCTAATGTATTTTTATCTGTCATAGATATCATCGAGTGTGTTGTATGCACATTTTCTCCTATAATTCAGGGAAATGTAGTCTTCGGGAATGATAATCTTATTTATAATATTTTTGGAGAAAAATTATTTTTTAATGGCAACCATATTTACTTATTATTTTCGTACAATCTTTCAAGAATCAGCTCTAGTAACTCCTCTGGCCCTCGTGTTTTTTTAAGTTCATTTTTTAATATTATTGGTGTTCCTTCGATATTTTTTTTCCTAATTTCTTTGTCTATTATAAGCACAGCTTGTTTTTCTGTTATTTTTGAAATACTACTAACAACATGTGCTTTTTTTAAGATTTTTTTATCATATCTATCTACACAAGTTAATAGTACCTTTTTTTTATCTTGGCTTACTGCTTCAAATGGTGCTCTCTCCATAGGTATTACTCTGTACCCCATTCTCTTTAATGTTGAAAATATATCTTTTTGAAATTCTCTAAATCCTTTGGGCTCAAAATGTGAGGGTTTTTTTATTATTCTTTTTTTGATAGTCGGTTTTTTTAGTATATCAATTGGAACTGTTGCATTTGCACCTATCAAATCCTCTATTCTAAAAGCTATTTCTACACTAGCATTCATCCCTTCTTCATACATCTGAACTGTTCTTCTTGACACCCTAAGCGATCGTGCAAAAGAACCTAAGGATAATTTTTGTTCCTCTCTGAATTTTTTTATTTTCTCGTTATCAAGGTTGACATACAATCCACCTGGTGCAGCATATACCTCAAGTGGTATTCCCTCAAGAAGATGGTTTTTCAGTGTATTAAGAGATATTGCCTGTATTCCAAATCTATCATAAACAACATCTTCTTCTAAATTACCCTTGCCCTTGTTTTCCCCTATTAAAAGTGGACAACCTTTTAAAAGTATTGAAAGTGTCCTTAGTTCGTCTGCTACTTCATCAGATATAGCGTTTATATTAGTCAAAACTTTTATTATAAGAAGTGAGTTGTCTCTTCGTGCAACTAAATCAAACCCTACTGGCCGCATTGAGCATAACTCTGATACATAGAAACCAGCATTAGCTAAGGTTTCTCTTACTTCCTTAAGGAGTTCTTGACGATTCATATGCTTTAATATCTAAAGAAAGACTTTGTATATAATAATATCGGGGTGAACTATTATCTGGATTGGAATAGATGATACAGATTCAAGAAAAGGAGGCTGTACTACTCATACAGCATGGAAATTAGTTGAAAGTCTAAACAAGCATGATTTTGATATAATAGGTTATCCTCGACTTGTTCGACTTAATCCAAATATACCTTGGAAAACAAGAGGTAACGGAGCGATTTCAATCAGAATAGGTAAGGGACAAGGAGCAGAACAAATAATTGGTCATACAAAAGAAAAAAAAATAGTTTGTTTTGAAAAAGGAAAAAAAATAGAAAACAAAGATAAATCTTTGGATTTAATAATAAATATTACAAAAAAAACTTTAAAAAAACATGCTAGATTGGATGATAGAAATACTAATTCTGGATTTGTAATTTTTGATAAAAAACCAGGTATTTCTTTTTATAGAAAAGCAGTAAAAAGCATTGTTTCTATTGAAGAAAGTCTAAATTTCTTAGATGAAAATGCGGTTTTCTATAAAGGGTACAAAAATAAAAGAGGGATTATTGGTGCTACAGGTGCCGTTTCTTGGGAACCTAAATATGATAAAACATATGAGTTGATATCCTACAGGCCTAAACATAGATGGGGTAAAAAAAGAATAGTACAAGATGAGTCTGTGAAAGAAATAGATAAAATGTTTCCTTCTACTTTTGATAATTTTGATCATAAAAATAAACATAATAGGCTTGTTCCGAGTTCGCCTTGTCCTGTGTTATATGGAATAAGAGGAGATAAATTCCAGCAATTGATAGAAGCAAAATATCATATAAAATCAGAGAAGACAGAGGGGTGGCTTTTATTCGAGTCTAACCAAGGAACTGATGATCATCTTCAAGAAAAAAATGTAAATGAAATTCAAAGATATGAATCTGTTATTGTTAGAGGTAAGATAGATAAAAAACCGACCACAATTAATGGAGGGCATGTTATTTTTTCTATAAAAGATTCTACTGTTTCTATTGATTGTGCAGGTTATGAGCCAACTAAAGAGTTTAGAAATCTAATTAGAAATCTAATAGTTGATGATGAAGTTAAAGTATATGGCGGAGTTAGAAAAAAACCATTAACTATCAATCTAGAGAAAATTGAAATTATTAATCTTTCAAATAAGATTATAAAAGTTGAAAATCCTGTTTGTCCAAAATGTGGTAAACATATGAAATCTATTGGTAAAGAACAGGGTTATAAATGCAAAAAATGTGGTATTAAAAGCTATAAAGCAAAAATGAGAAGATTAGATCGTAAAATAAAAACTGGTTTATATGAAGTACCAGTCTGTGCCCGTCGTCATTTGAGTAAGCCACTGAAAAGAATAGATTTACCATAATCCTTTTTAAGGGATTGCTGCTTCATGATTTCAAAATTTAGTTTTGCGGGTGTGGTGTAGCCTGGTATCACTTAAGCTTGCCAAGCTTATAACTCGGGTTCAAATCCCGGCGCCCGCATTGTTTTATAATCAAGCTTTTTGATAATAAATTAGGGATCATCAAAAATATTTTTAATTTCAGATATGTCTTTTTTGTTATTTTTTGCTTCAAAAAAAGAAATCACAAGACCATAAAGTCCAGTAAGAACATCTGTTATAAGGTGGCCAACTAAACCCAAAACAACAGCAACATTAGCTTCTACACCATAAGCACCAAACAGAGTAATTAAGGTAAGTTCGCGTATTCCTAAACCTCCTGATGTAATAGGTATAACAGAAATTATATTTGCTATAGCATAAAGTAAAATAAAATCAAAATATGGAACTTTGGCTATACCCATCGGTAAACCCAATATATAGATCTGAGAGTACATAATAATCCAACAAGGTATAGAGATTAATAATGGAACAATGAAACCTCGTAAGTCAGGAAAATCATCATAAAAAGTTTTAATAAATCTTTTAAAAAGAGACTGTAATTTTTTGTTAAATACTATTTTAAGTAAAAAGTTTAAAACTTTCATTCCCCTCTCTCTTTTTAAAAAATAAAGATAAATAGAAACTTGAACAACCAGTACTATGCATGCGATAAGAGGTATTAGATCAGGCTCGATTATAAATGTCTCAGGTAATTTTTGCCTTGCAATCACAAAAGCTCCTAAGACAGCCATAAAATATAGAAGTAGAGTATTTACAGCTGACAAAACAAAAACATTAACAAATAATTTACCGGTCGGTTCATTTGTTTCTTCTTTTAGATAGGGTACTCTCATTAATCCCCCAGCATAACCCGGAGTTATAGCGCCATAAAAATAGCCAATTAAAAAGATTTTTAGAGATTTAATGTAGCTAACAAATATCTTCTGTTGTTTTAGCAAAAACTGCCACTGAAGATTCCTTAATAAGATCCTGGGAAGGGTAAGAACAACAGCAACTATAATATGAATCGGTGAATCTTTCAATTTTCCTAAGGCGGATAAAATATCATCTATACCGATGGCATATAAAATGTATATAAGTATTATAATACCAATAAGTGGCATGAATTTTTTTATGAATTTTATTATATTATCCTTGGTCAGTATTTTTTCCATTTTTACAAATTCTAGATAACAATGTTATGATATAAAACACTTTTAAAAAAAAATAGAATCGAGGTTTACCAAAAAATTTCAGTTATTTGGAAGATAACTTAGCAAGCATAAGATTCTAATATATATTATATCTTCCAGGTTCAATGTTAACATGCTAAAATTGGATTTACATATACATTCCAAATATTCAGAAGACGCAATAGGTTCTCCAAAGGAGATTATTAGATCGGTAAAAAAAAAGGGTTTAGACGGTATCGCTATTACAGATCACAACACAATTAAAGGCGGAATTGCAGCAGTAAAAGCAGCTCCAAAAGATTTTATTGTTATACCTGGAGTTGAAATCTCAACAGAGGATGGGCATTTAATAGCATTAAATATAGATGAAAACATCCCAAAGGGACTTACAGTTGAAGAAACAATAGAAAAAATAATCGACTTAGGAGGTACTCCTGTCGTACCTCATCTTTATAGAACTATGTCTGGCATAAAGGAAAATAAGTTAAGAAATATTCTAAAAAATATATCCGTGTTAGAAGTCTTCAATTCCTGTAGTATCCCAAGATCAAACTATAAATCAGCTAAAACAGCAAAAAAATATAATCTTGGTGGTGTTGGAGGTAGCGATTCTCATTTACCTAAATATTGTGGTCTTGGTTATACCACTGTAAATATTGGTAACTCTAAGATAGATGACATAATTTCTGAGATAAGAAAAAAGAACACATGGGGAGAGGGAAAAACACTTCCAATGAGTTATAGAAGACACAGAATGATTAAAAGCATAAAACAGTTTTTTGGAAGAGGCCTTAAAAGGATATAGCTTTTTGGCAAATCTTTAAAAGATTTTTTGTATTACCATAGTTGGATGGAGCAAGAATTATCTAATTTAATGATGGAGATACAAAAAATAAAAGAAAGAATTAGAGCAATTGAAAAAGAACAAAGGTGGATTAGAGAAGATATCATCTCAGGTAATGCAGGGTCAAGAATGAAAAAAAGAATTCTTGAAAAACCTGGTAATATGGAAGAGATTAGAAAAAAAATTGATAAAGAGATAGATATCAAAATTTAGAGTCGTGTTTACCTTCATCTATTTCTTTTTGTATTTCCTGCGGTTTTTTACCTTCAACAGTTACACCTAATGATACACAGGTACCAATAATTTCCTTTGTTTTTTGTTTTAGTTCTTTACCTAAAAGATTGTGATCTTTCATTTTAGCTACTTTTATTGCCTGATCGATCTTTAAGTCCCCTACTTTATGGGTCGAGGGTGCACCTGATCCTTTTTCTGCACCTATTTCTTCTAATATTAGTGATGCAGCAGGTGGAGTTCCAACCTCAACTTCATACTTTTTTGTTTTTGGATCGACTATCACTTTAACAGGAACTTTCATCCCATCAAACTGTTTTGTTTTGTCATTAATCGTGTTTATTATCTCCATTATATTTACACCAAGTGGTCCTAATGCTGGACCTAAAGGTGGACCTGCTGTTGCTTTTCCTCCTTCAACAAGTGCTTTAATAGTTTCGGCCATGTTTTATTTCTCCTTTTCTTTTTTTTCTTCATTTTTTTCTTCTTCATCTTTCTTTTTGATTACTCTCACCTGTTCTCCACGTACAGTTATAGGTATTGGAACAACTGATTCAAAAAGTTCAACAGTGATTTCCTCTTTTGTATCATCAATATGGGTGACCTTTGCAGTTTCACCTCTGAATGGCCCTGAGACCATCTCTACAACATCTCCCTCGGTTATCTTTGCAACAGCTGATGCAGGTACAAGGAAATGCTCGATTTGATTTATTGGGATATCTCCATCTAACATGTTTCTAGCATAAGAGATTGTTTTGATAATTTCCTTTATTAGTTCTTTATCATAACCCTCAAGAAACAAGTAACCTCTCAATTCAGGTGTAACAAGAATTGATGGTATGCTAACCTTTTTTTTCTTTGTTCTACTTACAAGTAGATCAGCTGTGTTTTGTTCTTTTCCAACCTGGGTTTTAATAGAAAGTATCTTTGGTTTTTTTTCCATGCCTTCATCAAAATCAGTATTTTCCATAAGTATTACACCTTTATCAGACTAAACCAAGTGCCTCAGCTATTATAGGGGCAACCTCTTTTGCAATAAAGAAAATCAGAAATCCTAGGCCACCAATTAATAATATTCCTAAACCTGTTATTTTTGAGGTTTTTGAATATTCTTCGTTTGTAGGTTTTCGAGTCATTTTTAAAACTCTACCATATTTTCCTTTGCCTATTCTGTCTCTTCTGGATTCTATTCTATTTTGTAAATCCCATGCTTTATCCATGAATCTTTTATTATCGCCTGTTTTCTTTTTTTGGTTTTTCACTTACAAGTCACCTCAAAATTCAAAATGGTCAAATAAATAGCCATATATAAAGAATTTGGCAATTATTAATTAAAAATTAGAGAAAAAAGGGAATTATAGTGTTTTATGCCACAAAATCTATTCCAAATTCCTTATTTTCAAAAGATTCTTGTCTTGGACCTAGTATTTGTTTTGATTTAACACCAGTTATTACTAACATTGCCCTGATATTACGTTTTAGTTTTGGATCAACAGTTGTACCCCATATTATTCTTGCATTTGGATCTACACGAGAATATATTTCTTCAACTACTCTTTCTGCTTCAGAAATTGTCATATCTTCTCCTCCTGTAACATTAACAAGTGCTCCTGTAGCTTCACTTATATCAACTTCTAGTAACGGCGAATTTAAAGCCTCTACAACAGCATTTACTGCCTTGTTTTCTCCTTCTGCTTCGCCAAGGCCTATCATTGCAACTCCTCCGCGTTTCATAACTGTCTTAAGATCCGCAAAATCCAAGTTAACAAGTCCAGGCATGGTTATCATTTCAGTTATACCCTTTATTGATCTCATCAATACTTCATCTGCAACTTTAAAAGCAGCATTTAATGAAAGGTTTGGTACTATATCAAGAAGTTTGTCATTTGGAATTACAATTACTGTATCACATACATCGCGAAGTCTCTTAAGACCCGCCTCCGCGTTTTCCATGCGAATCATTCCTTCTACACTAAATGGTAGAGTCACCACACCAATGGTTAGAGCGCCACTTTCTTTAGCAAGTTGAGCGACAATTGGTGCAGAACCAGTACCTGTTCCACCCCCAAGTCCACATGTCACAAATACCATGTCTGAATGCCCTATAGAACCTCTTAAATCCTGTTCACTTTCTTTTGCTGCTTCCTCGCCTACACGTGGTAAAGACCCAGCACCAAGACCTTTTGTTAGATGTCTCCCAATAAGAATTTTGTTTGGCGCATCAGCAAGTAAAAGATGCTGAGCGTCAGTGTTAACAGCTATTAATTCAGCGCCAGATATTTTACTTTCGATACAACGAGTGATTGTATTTGTACCTGCACCGCCACAGCCGACAACCTTAATGTTTGTGGTAAGTTCAGATAATACTTCCTCTAATTCTCTATCTTTCATACTTCTATCAACAGTATCTCTAGTAAGCGAATTTTTTAAAACATCTTTATTTTTTGACTTAGATTTATTTTTCTTTTTTGATTTTTTATTTTTCTTTTTTTTCTCGTTAGCAACTACCTCTTCAACAATCTTTTTCATCTAAATCACCATACCCTCACAACAAATAATCCCCACTTTATTGCGATAATTTTATTTTTTTCAATATTGTAAAGTAAATCCAGTTATTAAATATTTCCTAAAAAACTAAATTATTTCTAAAGAAAAATCTTTACTTTTTATCGAGTGAGTTAAATATCCGAGAGATATTCTATCGGCAAATGGCGCATATTTTATTATGTTATCTGGATTTATCCCACCAGAAACCTCGATTTTGATATTAGGATTGATCGATCTGATTTTCTCTGCAATTTTTTTACCTTCCTCAGGAGTAAAATTGTCAAGCATTATATAGTCAACATTTGTTTTTGCTGCCTCTAAAGCATCTTTTTCATTTTCTACTTCTATCTCTATTATTTTATTTTTAACTTTTTGTTTAATTTTTTTTATAGAATTAGATATAGAATGTATTTTTAGATGATTATCTTTTATTAAAACTGCATCATAAAGACCGTATCTATGTGGATCCCCTCCAGCTAATTCTACTGCCTTTTTTTCATATTTTCTGAAACCAGGAGTTGTTTTTCTTGTAGCCGCCACAACAACTTTTGGATTTATTTTTTTACATTTATCCATCAAATATTTTGTTTCAGTTGCTATACCACTCATTCTACAAATAAAATTTAAGGCAAGTCTTTCACCAGTTAAAATAGAACGGACAGCCCCTTCCACCTCTGCAACAATCTGCTTTTTTTTGACTTTATCTCCATCTTTAAAATCAGTTTTCAAGGTTGCACCTGTTTTTTTAAAAACTTTCTTTGCTTCTGCGATACCTGCAAGAATAGCATCTTCTTTTGCTATTATTTTAGCTACTGCTTTTTCTTTTAGGAATAATGAATTTGTTGTTATATCTCCTTCTTTATCTAAGTCTTCTTTTAGAAATCTGTCTATATCATCCATGACAATATTTTTTATATAATTATCTTGTTTTAAGGTTTTGGTATTTTATTATGAAACTTGGAATAATTGGTTGCGGAGCAATTGGTTCAGATGTTGCAAAATATGCTGATACTATGAAGGAAATTGAGAAAATTTTTTTATTTGATATCAATGAGAAAAAATCTAAGAAATTGGGTAAATCTATTAAAAAAAGTGAGATTAAAAAAGTTGAAGATTTTTTGGATGAGGTAGACGTTGTTTTTGAGGCGGCCTCTCAAAAAGCTGTTGATGAATATGCTAAAAAAGTTCTTAGTTCAGGTAAAGATATGATAATTATGAGTATTGGAAGTTTATTTGATGATGATTTTAGGTTGAAACTAGAAAAACTTGCCAGGGAAAATATGTGTAAAATATATCTTCCCTCTGGCGCTGTTTGTGGAATCGACGGGATATTATCGGCAAGTATAGAAGAACTAGATGAAGTAACCCTAGTTACAACAAAACCACCAGAGGCCATTGGTAAAGAATTTGATAGAAGAACTGTTGTTTTTGAGGGTACCGCAAGGGAAGCAGTCAAAAAGTTTCCAAAAAATATTAATGTTGCCGCGAATCTTTCTATTGCAGGAATTGGTTTTGATAAAACAAAAGTTGAGATAGTAATTGATCCTGTTGCAAAAAGAAATAGCCATAAAATTCTAGCCCATGGCAAATTTGGAAGACTTAGAGCAGAAGTTGAAAACATGCCTAATCCTAATAATCCAGGTTCAAGTTATATGGCATCATTGTCTGCTATTGCTACATTAAGAAAAATTATAAACCCAATACAAATAGGAGCATAGTTAGGTTATTATTCAAAAATATTAAGTTTTTAAGATATTAAACAAGTTTTATTTGTAATCATTTTTTGACCCTAAAATTATTTATCTATAGTTTGTTACCAATTTGACTTTATCATGAAATTTGAAATAAAAGACAGAGATGCAGCAGGAAGAATATGTAGATTTCATACAAAACATGGGATAATTACAACACCAAACTTAATGCCTGTGATAAATCCAAATAAGATGATAATTACTCCTAAAGAAATGAAAAAACTTTTTGGAACTGAGATTGTTATTACAAATTCCTATATAATAAAAAAAGACAAAAAATTAGAAGAAAATGCTCTGAAAAAAGGCGTACACAGATTAATTGATTTTGATGGGGCAATAATGACTGATTCGGGTACATTCCAATCATATGTATATGGTGATGTAAACGTTGATTTTTTAGAGATAGTGAAATTTCAACGTGATATTGGTAGCGATATAGGAACTATACTGGATATTTTTGGAACACCTGATATAAATAAAAAAGAATCTGAAGAGGGGATTAAAGAAACTTTAAAAAGAGCAAAGGAAAGCATAAGGATAAAAAAAGACATGATCCTTGCTTGCACTGTCCAGGGTTCAGTATTTCCTGAGCTTAGAACCAAATGTGCAAAAAAACTCTCAGAGCTCGGCGGCGATTTTTATCCTATAGGCGGGGTGGTACCCCTTATGGAAAATCAGAGATATGCTGATGTCGCAAGAATTATTATTTCATCTAAAAGAGGACTTGACCCTAGTAAACCTGTTCATCTATTTGGAGCAGGACATCCTCTAATATTTCCACTCGCAGTAGCTTTAGGTTGTGATTTTTTTGATTCCTCATCTTATATAAAATATGCAAATGACAATCGATTTATTTTTCCATGGGGAACAGAAAAATTAGAGAATTTAAAAGAAATACCTTGTAGTTGTCCTGTTTGCTCTTCTACATCTGTAAATGAATTAAAAAATCTTAACAAAAAACAAAGATCTAGAGAAATCGCAAAACATAATCTGTACATCTGTTTTTCTGAGATAAAAAAGATTCGTAACGCAATTTCTCAAGGAAGTCTATGGGAATTAGTTGAAAGAAGAGCAGTGTCAAACCCTTACTTGTTAGACGCGCTAAAAATATTAAGAACTAAAGAAAATAAAAGATGGTTAGAAAAGTATGAACCTATAAATAAGAAAACTGCAGTATTTTATAGTGGCCCTCATACGATTCATAGGCCAATAATATACAGAGCTCATAAAAGAATATTAGAAAACTACAAACAGAAAAATAAGGATACAGTAGTTTTTCCTGAATCAGCTAAACCCTATTCAGCATCATATGAGAAACAAATTAGAGATATTTTATCTAAAACAAAAAAAATTAATTTTCTAGTAGATTCAACTATTGGACCTGTGCCAATTGAGCTTGATGAAATGTATCCTTTCGCTCAATCAGTATTTCCAAATATTACTGATTATGAAACAGAGAGGATAGTAACAGAAATTTTTGAAAAATATACTAGAAATAAAAAAATAATCTGTTGGAAAGGAAAAGAGACGTTAGATGAAATTAAAAAATCAGAGAAAGTAAAATATGATATGGATTTACTTAGAATCTCTGCTGTATGTGACGTGCAGTTCGGAAAGGGTGCAGGAAAAATTTTATTAAATGGGGAAATTAGGATAGTTAAATCAAAAAAAACAGGTAAGATACGTAATATTTACTGCGATAACAAACATATTTTATCGATGAGAGCAAGCGATGGGTTATTCACATTGAAAAAAGATGGAGCCCAAATTTTACATCAAAATATTAAAAAACCAGCTTTAAGAGTAATTATAAAAGATGATGCTATTCCTTTTGTAAAAGAAGGAAAAAGTGTTTTTTCAAAGTTTGTAAAAGATTGTGATCCAAATTTAAGACCATTTGATGAATGTCTTGTTATAGATGAAAAAGATAATCTTATTGCTTCTGGTCGCTGTTTATTAAATAGAACAGAAATGTTATCTTTTAGTTATGGGATGGCTGTTAAAACAAGAGAGAGTATTACTTAATTTTTTAGAAAAACCATATATAGAAAGAACTCACTAATATTTTTGAGAAAAATGAGTCGTTATGGTAGTGGATTTCGAGAGCCCCCCTGGGTTATGGGGTCTCCTAAGGAAGTAATGGATTGGCAGGAAGCAAGTCATCCATCTAAAGGCAAGAACGATCAACACGAGAAAGAAAAAAAATTTTTAAAAAACCTTCATATAAAATTTGATTTTGATGTTGAAAAAAAAGAGATAGAGCCACCATATTTTATATCAAAGGTTATTGGTCGTAAGTATTTTGAAGAAGAATTTGAGCTTTTTTCTACTGCTGAGCTTATTCTTAGAGGACTTGCTAAAGCAAAATTCAAAAACACAGCAAAAATCGTTGTTGATGATAAAACCCTTTATGAACATCCAGAAAAAAAATCTGATCTAAGAGATATAATAAAGAGTCTTAAGGATTTTAAGGATGAAATAAAAAAAGGAAAGAATCTAAAGATAGAAGCCATTCTTTTAGATGTAGGTAAAGCAAAAGCCTTGATAAAAATATCAAAGATACATAGCGATAAAGAACATTCCATTGATATCCAGATTAAAGGTAAAATTAGGAAAAACATTTACCATACTTTTTTAAACTATCTAAAGGAAAATATCGGATTGAAAGAATAACAATAATACGATGATAAACGATATTTAAATAGACAATTTTAATAACAAGAAGTATATTTTCGAAATTCCTGATAAGGAGGAGGTATATTATTTATGAGCGAAAAAACATCGAAAATATCAGGTTTTTATAAACAACCCGTTGAAAAAAGAAATGAAATTGTAAAAAAATTTGCTGATTTAACAGATGATGAAGCTAGATTGTTTTCATCTTCTCTTGATATTGAAATAGCAGATAGAATGATAGAAAATGTTCTTGGGAATTTTGAATTGCCTATAGGTATTGCGGTTAATTTCAAAATAAATGGAGAAGACAAACTTGTCCCTATGGCAATTGAAGAATCAAGTGTTGTTGCTGCTGCCAGTAACGCAGCAAAAATTGCTAGGATTAAAGGTGGTTTTACTGCCGAGTGTTCAGATCCTATAATGATAGGTCAGATTCAGTTACTCGAGGTTAACGATGTTGTATCAGCCGCCGAAGAAATAATTAATCATAAAAAACAACTCTTAAATCTAGCAAATGCACAGGATAAAGTCCTTGTTAATTTAGGTGGCGGAGCAAAAGATTTAGAGGTTAGAATTCTTAATAGTCCTTTAGGAAAAATGATTGTCACTCATATTCATGTTGATGTTAGAGATGCAATGGGAGCTAATGCAGTAAATACTATGTGTGAGGCTCTTGCACCAATGTTAGAGGAGCTTACCGGTGGTAGAACAAGGTTAAAGATTCTTTCCAATCTTGCTGATAAAAGAATTGCTCGGGCAAAAGCAGTATTTGATAAAGAAAAAATTGGTGGAGAAAAAGTTGTTGATGCCTTTCTTGAATCATATACACTTGCATCAATTGACCCATATAGAGCAGCAACTCATAACAAAGGTATTATGAACGGAATAGACGCACTGATAATTGCTACTGGAAACGATTTTAGAGCAATTGAAGCAGGGGCACACGCATATGCCGCAAGAGATGGTAACTATACTTCTCTTTCAAAATATTATAAAGATAAAGATGGAAATCTAGTCGGTGAAATTGAGATACCTGTAGCTGTTGGAATTGTTGGTGGTGCAAGTAATATTCATCCAAAGGCCAAACTTTGTAAAAAAATCCTCGGCATTAAAACTGCATCTGATTTAGGTAAGATTGTGGCAAGTCTTGGTTTGGCACAGAATTTTGCAGCAGTTTATGCTCTTTCAACTGTTGGAATACAGAAAGGTCATATGAGATTACATGCTAAAAACATTGCAGTAATGGCAGGAGCTGAAGGAAAAGAGATAGACAAAGTAGCAGATAAGATGGTTAAAGAAGAAAAAGTAAAAATAGACAGAGCAAAAGAAATACTAGAAGAAATCAGATGATTCTTTCTGCTATATCATCTGGTTCTCGTTCACAATAATAGCATTTTATTCTTGGTGGGTCCTTGCAAACTACTCTAAACCTGGTGTTTACTGGTTCATTAGCGTTTGATACACACGTTGGATTAGAACATATCACAATTCCAGTTATCTCGTCTGGTAGTTCGACCTTGTGTTTTTCTGCTACATCATAATCTCTTATGATATTGATGGTTGCTTTTGGTGAAATCAAAGCAATTTTATCCACCTCATGAGGATCAAGCTCTCTATTCTCAACTTTTACAATGTCTTTTCGACCTAGTTTGCTTTTAACATTTATTGCTACACTTACTACAGATGTAGTTTTTTCTGGAATGCCTAAAATTCGTAATACTTTAACTGCGTTTCCAGCGGTTATATGGTCTATAACTGTACCGTCTTTGATACGAGGAATTTTAAGTTCTTTTTTCATAACATACCCCCATTGACAAGTGAAAGAAGAGCCATTCTAACTGGTACACCGTTAAAGGCCTGTTTGAAGTATACCGCGTGTTTAGTATTATCTACTTCATGAGAAATCTCAGTGATTCTAGGAAGAGGGTGCATTACTATCAAATCCTCATCTGCTTTTTCAAGCAAATCTTTATCTATCTTATATGACCCTACTACCCGGTTATATTCTGCGGCATCTGGAAAACGTTCTTTTTGAATTCTTGTCGCATAAAGTACGTCAGCATTTTTTATTGCCTTTTCAAGGTTTGTTGTCTGTGTTGGTTCCAAACCTTGCTCCTTACATTCATCAATTACTTCTTTGGGCATTCTAAGGGATTTTGGAGACACAAAAGTTAGTTTTGCCTTATACATGGATAGAGCATAGGCAAGAGAGTGGACTGTCCTACCATATTTAAGGTCTCCAAGCAATACAATCCTATTTTTGCTAATGCTTTTTTTCTCAGTTAGAATCGTAAATAAATCTAGTAGACATTGTGTCGGATGTCTTCCTGCCCCATCACCAGCATTTAAAACAGGAGCATCTGCAAACTCAGCAGCTAATCTAGCTGCTCCTTCATGAGGATGTCTTATAACAATTACATCACTATATGAATCAGCCATTCTAATTGTATCTGCTAGATTTTCACCTTTTTTCTGAGAGGTCCCACTTGGGTCTGAAAAACCTATTATTTTACCACCTAATCTATTCATCGCGCTATCAAAGCTCAGACGGGTGCGAGTACTAGGTTCAAAAAATAGAGAAGACAAAATTTTTCCTCGTAGAATATCTTTGTATTTTTCACCTTTTGCATATGGGACCATTTTTTTACTGTATTCCAGGATATAATTTATTTCTTTTTTTGAAAAATCTTTGATCGAAATTACATCTTTTCCCTTGAAATTCATTCTAATCAAAAAAAAAGACATGTAAAACCAGCTTAATAATGTTTGTTATTAATAAAAAATTCAAGAATAGGGATAAATATTATAAACTTAAATGATAATTATGATAACAACTGTATAAAAAACTATTTATATTATTAAATGAAAACTTAATATAATATAAATATGGTGATACCATATGACAAATAACAAAAAATCCAAAAAAATTATTGATAGATTACATGACGTACTTGATAATGATCCAAAATCCATAAAAAACTCAGATTCTGAGGATAAAAAACATTTAGAATCATTGAAGCATAGGTTGAAAAAAGGGGAAAGAGAAAATATGGTTTATCAAAAAGCTATTGAGATCTCAAAAGACAAGAATGAATCATTAGAGCCAGAAGTAACTGTTTATCCTAGAAAAAGAAAGAAAACGGAATTTACAGAAGTTAAAATCAAAGTGAAAATGGCTGAAACTAAACCAAAAGAGGAAAAAATAGAATTAGAAGAAGAGGATTTATTTGAAATAGAAAAAAAAGAAGTTATCGAACCGGAATTTGTTGAAGTAAAACCAAAAAAATCTATAGAGGAAAAAAAAGAAGAGGAAAAAATAAAAGAAGAACTTACAGAGTGGGAACCAGTAGAAGAACCTGAAAAAAAAGAAACAGTAGGAAAATCTGAAGAAGATGAGTCTATTGAATGGACTGAAACAGAATTTGTTGAAGTAAAACCAAAAAAATCTATAGAGGAAAAAACTCCAGAAACAAACAAAAAAGAATTTGAGGAAGTTGAAACAGTAGAGATTCAGCCAATTGAAACAGAGGGAGAGGAAATAGAACCTGAAATAAAAAAAGAAAATGAATCTATCTCTAAACCGGTAGAAGAACCTGAAGAAACAATAGAAGTCGAACAAATTGAAAAGGAAGATGTTGAATTAGGAAAAGAAGAAGATACAATTAAAGATATAGAAGATAAGAAAACCATAATAGAAGAAAAAAAGAAAAATGAAAAAATCGAGATTTTATCAAAAGATTTTGAAACCATCGATTATAACATAGCATCTCTTCTGTTTGAAAGTGGGTACACAAATGTTGATTCTTTGATTGGTGCAACTTATAAGGATCTTAAAAAGATTAAAGGTTTAAAGAGGAAAAAAGCTAAAGAGATTACAAAAGAAATTAACAAAAAAATTCAGGAAAGAGTAGATATAAAACCAATTGAAATGAGCGAAACCGCAAAAGGGGAGGTATCCAAAGATGAGATAGAAGAAAAAGATTTCATCGAAGAAAAAAAAGAAGGCCCCTCTTCAGTTGAGTTTGATGAGAGGAAAAAACATTGGGAACCTGTTGACGAAGAAGATGAAATAGAAGAGGAAATACCGGAACAAATCACCACCGAAGAATTAAAGAAAGAAAAACCTGTAAATCTTATAGAAGGTTTCGAGAAAATTGATTCTATTGACGAAAAAATTGCTAATTTACTATATGAAAGCGGTTATAAATCAATAGATGAACTAAAAGATATAACATATAAAGATTTGAAAAAAATAAAAGGCATTGATAAAAAAACTGCAAAAAAAATTATAACAGATCTTAACAAATTAAGAGAAGATGATGAATGGGAAACAATTGATGCAGATGCAGAAGTGAATCTAGAGAAAAAAGAAGAGTCAATACCAAAAGAAAATAAAATTGATATATTCAAAGAAATTGAAAATATAGACAATGAAACTGCAATTATACTATATGATAATGGCTTTATATCTATAGAGGAGATTAGAGAATCTTCTATCGATGATATTTGTAAGATAAAAGGAATCAAAAAAAGAAAAGTTAAAAAGATTAAAAAAGAGATAAATAAAAAGTTTTTTTCGGAAGAAGAAGAAAAATCTGATAAAGAATTTTCTGAGTATTTAATAGAAGAAGATATTGAGGAAGAATCAAATCAGATAGATGAAAAAATAAAGAATTTTGTTACATCTGATGAAAACATAGAAGAAGAATTCTTTGAAGAAGAAGAAAAAGAGGAAGTTCCTATTAAAAAAGACGAGCGGATTTTCAAAGATATTGATAGTATCGATGATAAAATCGAGAAATTACTTGTTGAAAACAATATTGATTCTATTGAAAAATTAAGAGATGCAACCATAAAGGATCTAACAAAAATAAAAGGAATTAGAAGAAAAATAGCTAAAAAAATTAAAAAAGAATTAGAAAAAACATCTGAGAGTGAAGAAGAATTTAATTCACTTGAGGAAAACCCTTTCATTGAGGAAGAAACAAGTGATGAAGACGAATGGGAATTTTTTGAAACGGATGAATCCTCGGATACAAAAGAAGAGGGGTACAAACATAAATCATATAGACTTTATGAAAAGGTAAGTACTACAAAAAAAGGAAATAAAAGAAAAATACGTTTTTTTAGTAAGAAGAAACCAGATAACGCAAAAGCAATAAAGCTTCCTAAGGGTTACATTGTAAAAGAAAATAAGAAAACAGGTGTACCTTACTTAAAAAAGAAGAAATAAAGAATTTCATCAAAAGATTTTTACATTGCTTGCTTTTTAGTTGAAGATATGAATTGGAACGGTCCATTGAATAAAATAGATGATTTTAGATATGAAATACCTCAGAGTTACAAAGGGAAGAACAATAATTTAGAGATGAAAACATCATCTGTGATATATACTTCTGAAGAAATGATACCTTCTATTAGGGGGGATGATGCCCCAGAGCAAGCTGCTAATGTAACAACTCTTCCGGGTATTCTTGGTAAAGCTATGACTATGCCTGATATCCACTGGGGTTATGGATTTCCTATTGGTGGTGTTGCAGCAGTTGATTCTGAAAAAGGAGTTGTTTCTCCAGGTGGAATAGGTTTTGATATCAACTGTGGAATCAGGCTGATAAGGACAAATCTATTCGAGGAGGATATTGACCAAAAGATAATAAAAAATCTGGTAGACCAAATGTTTGAAAATGTTCCATCAGGTCTTGGTTCTAAATCAAAGGTAAGATTTAGCAAAAATGAACTAAAAGATATTTTAGAAAAAGGTGCAAAAGCCGCTGTTGAAAAAGGTTATGGGTGGGATGAAGATCCAGGTTTTTTAGAGGAAAATGGTTGCCTTGGTTATGCAGATACCGCTATGGTTTCAGATAAAGCTATACAAAGAGGTTTATCTCAGGTTGGATCTTTAGGTGCAGGAAATCATTTCCTTGAAATTCAAAAAGTTGATGAGATATATGATGAAGTTATTGCAAAAAAATTTGGTATTAGAAAAAAAGGTCAAATAACGACCATGATTCATACAGGTTCTAGAGGGTTTGGTCATCAGGTATGTACTGATCATTTAAGAGTTTTAGAAAAAGCAGTTAAAAAATATGATATTAGTCTACCTGACAGACAGTTAGCCTGTGCTCCAATAAATTCAAGGGAAGGACAAGCCTATATTAAAGCAATGGCTTGTGCAGCTAATTTTGCTTGGGCTAATCGCCAACTCATTGTTCATTGGGTCCGTGAATCATTTGAAAGAATCTTTGATGACTCTGCTGAAAACATGGATATGAAAATTGTTTATGATGTGTGTCATAATATAGGTAAATTCGAAGAACATGTAGTGGATGGGAAAAAAAGAGAAGTATATGTTCATAGAAAAGGTGCCACTCGTTCTTTTGGACCAAACAAAAAAGAAGTTCCTTTAGATTATAGAGATGTCGGTCAGCCTGTGCTAATACCAGGGGATATGGGGACAGAAAGTTATCTTTTGGTTGGAACAAATGAAGCAGAAGAAACATTTGGATCAACATGTCATGGTGCAGGAAGAGTTATGTCAAGAAGAAAAGCTACTCAAAAGTGGAGAGGAGAAAATGTTGTCGAGGAACTTAAAAATAAAGGTATCTATGTTCATCCAGCTAGTTTTAAGGTAGTAGCAGAGGAAGCGTCTGGAGCGTATAAAGATGTTTCAAAAGTTGTGGATATCTGTCATAACGCAAATCTTTCAAAAAAAGTTGCAAAATTAAAGCCTTTGGGTGTTGTGAAGGGATAAAAAATATTTTTTTATGCAATTAATTTTAAATGCTAGAAAATATATTATGGTTATTGCGGATGGTGATGCATAATGAATGATGTTAATATATGTATCTTTGAAGAGATTGAGTTAACTGATGCTACAGTTATTGCTGGTTTTCCTTCTATAGGTCTTGTTAGTACTATAGCAGCTAATTACTTGATTGATGCTTTAAATCTTAGTCAAATAGGTTGTCTTGCTTCCCCACATTTTCCTGCTTTATCAGTTGTGCATACTGGTGAACCTTTGTCTCCTGTGAGGATTTATTCAGGTAGTCAACCAAATACCGGTAAGATTGTTGTTTTTGTATCTGAATTTAAACCTAAACCTCATCTTATAAATTCTATTTCTGATGCTATCATGAAATGGGTTAATGAAAAAAAATGTAAACTTCTAATCTCACCTGAAGGTATGGTAGTTGAAGGTAAAAATGATAATGAAAATGGTAATAAATTGGAGGCGTACGCGATAGCTTCTACAGAGGAATCACGTAATAAGCTTGTATCAAAAGGAATCCCTCAATTTAAAAATGGGATTATTGCAGGTGTTTCAGGCGTACTTCTTAACCTAGGTAAACAGTCAAAGTTTGATGTAATTTCTATCCTAGCTGAGGCACATCCTAATTATCCTGATGCCAGGGCTGCTGCAGCAGCTATCAATGTAATGGCAAATATTATGGATGTTGAGATTAATGTAACGCCATTGTATGAAGAATCTGAACGCATTGAAAAACAACTTCAGAAATTCCATAAACAGGCAAAACCAATGGTTTCAGCAGGTCAAGCACCTCAGCCTAATATGTATGGTTAAATTTAACCATATATCTATATTTTTTATAAAAGGATTTTAAAGTAGTTTTTTATTTCTACTTTATTATGAGTAATATACCAAAGAGTCATCCTCGTTATTTATCACTTGTTACTAGAGAAAAAATTTCAGCGGCAGAAAAAAGAGGAATCGTTCATAAAACTGGTCTTATAGCTCATGGCAGAGGTGAAGCTTTTGATTATTTGCTAGGGGAAAAAACTCTTTCTTTTGCTGATGATGCAGAAAAAGTTGCTGCCGCGCAATTGTTATGTGCTAAAAATCCGGTTATTTCTGTTAATGGAAATGTTGTTGCTCTCTCTGCAGAGGATTGTGTAAAACTATCAGAAAAAATCCCAGCAAAAATTGAGGTGAATCTTTTTCATAGGACAAAAAATCGTATGGATAAACTAGTTAAAGAATTAAGAACACATGGTGCTAAAAAAGTATATGGTTTAAAAGCTGATGCTCGTATTCCTGGTTTAGAACATGACCGTGGGTTATGTGATAAAGAGGGTATTTTTTCTTCTGATGTGGTTCTTGTTCCATTAGAAGATGGTGATCGTTGTCAGGCGTTGAGAAATATGGGTAAAAAGGTTATCACAATTGATCTAAATCCTCTGTCTAGAACTTCAAAAACTGCTTCTATTACTATTGTTGATAATGTTATAAGAGCTATTCCAAATATCTTAAGATGGGTTGAGTTATTGAAAAAAGAAGACAAAGAAAAACTTGAGAGACTTGTTTTAAATTGGGATAATAAAAAAATGTTAAAAGAGTGTTGCTGTTTCATTTCAAAAAGACTAAATTCATTGTTTCAATAAAGGGTGTTGTTATGAAAACTTATAGAACTCATTATTCAACTGATGTTAAAGAGAAAGATTTTGATAAAAGTATAACTGTTTCTGGTTGGGTTGAAGATATCAGAAATATTGGTTCTCTTGCGTTTATTATACTTCGTGACAGGAAAGGTACATTGCAGGTTACTACTTTTAAAAAAGAGCAACCAGATATTTTTGAAAAACTTGTTGGTATTCCTCGGGAATCTGTGGTTTCTTTTAAGGGTTTATGTAAGAAAAGTGATAAAGCTCGTAATGGTTATGAAGTGATACCTGATGAGTTTGAGATTTTATCAACTTCCGATAGCCCTCTCCCTCTTGGTGTGGTTGATAAGGTTGATTCTGAGCTTGAGACTCGTTTGGATAATCGTTTCATTGATCTGAGAAAACCTGAGATTCAGGCCATTTTCAAGATTCGTGATAAAGTTATTTCAGCTGTTCATAGTTATCTTCGGAAAAACAGTTTTTTAGAGGTGCATACACCTAATATTATTGCTAGTTCGTCTGAGGGTGGTACAGATGTATTTAAGTTGAAATATTTTGAAAAAGAAGCTTTTCTAGCTCAATCTCCTCAGTTGTATAAACAAATGTTGATGGCTACTGGTTTTGATCGTGTATATGAGATTGCTTGGTATTTTCGTGCTGAAGAACATAACACACGTCGCCATCTAAATGAGAGTACAGCAGTTGACTTAGAAATGGCTTTTATAGATAGTGAAAACGATATTATGAAGATTCTTGAGGGTCTTGTTCAATTTATGTGGAAGAAGGCTAGTGAAATGGAAGATGAACTTAATGTTCTTAATATAAAACTTAAGGCCCCCTCTATTCCTTTTGAACGCGTTGAATATAAAAAAGCTGTTTCTTTGTTACAGAAAAATGATTCTGAGATTTCCTGGGGTGATGATCTTGGAACTGAAGAGGAAAAACTTCTTGGAAAAATTATGAAAGAAAAGGGCCATGATTTTTATTTTATTACTAAGTATCCTCTTGTAGCTAAGCCATTTTATACTATGCCAGAGGGAGATAAACTTTCCAGGAGTTTTGATTTAGCTTGTAAGGGTGTTGAGCTTGCTTCTGGTAGTCAGCGTATTCATGATGTAAAATTACTGGAGAAGAGAATTAAAGCTTGTAATTTAAAGGTCAAGGATTTTCAGTCTTATCTTAGTTCATTTAGATATGGTATGCCTACTCATGGTGGTTTTGGTTTTGGAATTGAACGTTTTATAATGGAACTTCTCACAATTAAAAACATTAGGGAATGTATTTTGTTTCCAAGGGATAGAACACGTTTATATCCATAATTTTCCGTTTTTTAACCCTTTTTTAATTATTTTAATCTAAAGTTTGAGATAAATATAAAAAAGTATATATAATAGTAATGTATTTGTTAAGCCAACCCTAGAGGGAGGAAAATGAAAAAGAAAATTATAATCGCAATATTTTTTGCAACAATAATGCTGATGCTACCCACGACAAGTGCTTTAAAAACTTCTTGTAACAAAAATAATGAAGGATTTAATATACCATTAAGTGAAGAAGATGAAAAAGAACTTCGAATCTTAATATCAAGAGAAGACGATGAAATTGAAAATGAATTAAACAAAATCTTAACAGACGAAGGAGAACTTAAAATAGATGAATTAGAACTCATTTATGAGAATTATCTTGAGACCGGTGATTCTTCGGTCATTGAGTCTGATTCATGGACCTGGATTCTTGATCGGCTTGGATGGTTATATGAAACAATAGCATATGTTTCAATACTCTATAATGATGCCTTAGCATTATATGCTGAAATAACTCAAGGCTCACAAGTAGTACAAAATTGGTATCAAAGTGTTCTTAACCTTAGAGATTCATGGCAGGCTTTTAAGCAAGAACCGCTTAATTTTAATAACATTAAAAATCTTTTAACAGCTGCAGTTAATCTTATTCAGGCTACAATTGCATTAGTTGATTATGTATCTTCACAAGATCTTATTGAAGCGTTAAATACGTTTATTGCAGATGTTCAGGAGTTTGTTGCATTTTTACAGAGCAACCCTTGGACACAACCGATTATTATATATGGAAATGTTACTAATGTAGATGAACCAGTGACAATTTCAGTAAAAAGCGATAGCGAAACTACGACTGGTTACTATGATCTAAGTTATACCACATCTGATTCATCTTTATCTTGGTTTGTACATAAGTGCCAGATAACAGCTGAATACAAAGATAAATCATTTACTAAAAGTATGTACGCTTTTTCTATGGGAGAAATAGAACTGAATATAGATGAACAGGATTTCAAAGCAAAATCAAAAGAAAAAACATTTCTTGATAATTACTTAGAAATGTTTCCAAGATTTCAACATATATTCCAAAAACTTTTATTGATTTTGGGATAAACAGTTTGAGCAAGAAAAAAATCTAAAAAGAAAAGGAATTTAATGGTTATTGATTAACCATTATATTTTTTATTTTTTGATATCTTATCGATAACCCTACCAATAATGTGGTAACTATCACTTTTATTAATAAATAAATGTTACAACGGTTAAATGACAGAGAAAACTTCTTCCTTTATAAAAAGTATTCCTGTAACAATTGCAACTATTCTTTTTATCTTACAAATTGCTATTGGTATTTACCTGCTATCTGATGTTTCTCAAATTGAAATATTAGCTTATATAGGCGTTGAACTTTATATTTTTCCAGGTTTTATTTTTGGTATGTTACCTGTCCTTGAGTTCCGTAAAAAAGGCAGAGTTAAAAAAGGAAAAAGTTACATTCATACTACTAAACTTGTTGATACAGGTATATATTCTATAGTGCGTCATCCTCAATATATTACTTTTATGATGTGGGCAATTGCTGGTATGCTTCTTTTTCAACATTGGTTGATCATTTTAATTGGAATACCTATTATTCCTTTGACGTATATTGATTTAATTAATGCTGATAAAGAAGGAATTGAAAAGTTTGGAAATGAATACAAAAAGTATATGGAAAAGGTACCTAGAGCGAATTTCTTTTTGGGAATTTTAAGAGTTTTAAAACATAGAAGAAAATAGGGATAAATTTTAGGTCATTAATTCCAAGATATTCTAACTTTTAGTTAAGTAATTTTTTTCTAATTTTGTCTAACTTAAAAAAATTTGGAATAAAAACGATAATGACACTAATTATCAGATAATTTGGAATAAGGTTCAGATAATAATTCACCAGAAGAATTACACACTCAATCAATATGAGAAAAAAAGAGTATTTTGGAATGAGTTGTAAATCTGAGTAATTTTGAGTCATGGATTTTGAGAAATGCTTACTTTCTAGGATTCTGTCTTTTATAGACTGATGTTTTCCGGGGATTGGAATTATATAATAAAGGTAAGCCACATATGCTATAAAATAAACAAAAATCATCCCAGAGAAGAATACAGTAACAGGATCTGGAGACAAAGAATGATTACCCGTCCAAAAAAAAGAAATATTTCCAAAAGGAAAATATGAAACTATTATAAATAGCATCATAACAAGAAACCAAATGTAAAAAAATAATTTTGTCCAATTTTTTAATAAAAAAGTTGTGAAGCTAATATATATAACTCCAATTGTTGGAAATACCGATATTACAGCAAAAAGGGTTTTATACCATATTTCAGAGTAAAAGTATGCTAAAAAAATAAACCAAAAGAGAATGGTAATCGAGAGTATGTGTGCTTCATTAATCTCTGGTAAAATTTCTCTTTTATAAATCATTGCAATACCTATAGAAAGAATAATGAAAAAATATAAAATAAAAATAGAAATATCAAACTGCCTGTGGCTATCATTGTAAACTATAAAAGATAGTATTAGAGCACCTATGCTAGCACCAATGAGATATAATATTGATTTAGAAGATTTATTTTGAAATTGAAGAAAAAATACCTGCAATAATATTCCCAGACCAAATAGTATACTAAGGAGAAAAACATATTCCATGGTCATCCCATGTTGTAAAGTATGTTTTAGATATTTATATAAATTTTTAGTGTATGTTAAAATTTTTATGGTATTAAACTATAAATTGATTCAGGGGACGAGATTTGAACATTCCTTAGGACTCTTTTTTTCTTTTAACGTTACATATTAATATCCACCTCGTTTATATCTCTATCGGCAAGGGCTTATAATTCCACAAACATTCCTGGATGCTCCCAAAAGCA